>Ga0073928_10001044_pt1 | contig 55954 bp, 48 predicted proteins | sample PaiPotPPA55metaG_FD_76969 | JGI IMG/M metagenome (GOLD analysis project Ga0073928, IMG submission 76969) | Iron sulfur acid spring bacterial and archeal communities from Banff, Canada, to study Microbial Dark Matter (Phase II) - Paint Pots PPA... ... | reverse complement strand
TTAGGTGCGCTCTTCAAAGGATCGTAGGTCACATCCGCCGCAAACATTGAATCGCTCAGCCCTTTGTTGTAGCTGACCGAATTCAGGAACCGTTGATTCGCCATATCTCCGTTATAAAAACGGGTAATGCTGAACGGCGTCATCACTCCTTGTACAGGACGGTAACTGTCATAGACTTCATCTTCGACGTTGCGCTGCTTATCGGTCGGATCGCGCCACGAATAAGTTTTCTTCACCGGCAAATGCGTATTGCTGTCGATGTATAAAGTCACGCTCTGATTGTTCGAGTCCATAATCGTGACTTGCTCGGCGTCTTTTTGCGCAGCTACGGTGTGTCCTTCGTAAAACAGCGCGATGCCCGGCTTCGTCAGCCATTTACGCAACACCCAATCCAGCGAGTATTCGCGGCGCCGCAGATAGTCGCTGACCGCCTTCGGTTCGTCGGAGCGCGTGCCCTTGTATGTGATTTCGAAACCCTGATCGCCGCGGTAAACATAAACGACATCGCGCTTTTTTGTTAGTTCGAGTCGATCCTTGTCGGGAAATTTATAGAACCGCCAAAATAAAACGCCAACCCCCTCCGATTCTCCCAGATGAAAACTGTAGGTGCGTCCTTCCTGGCTGATGTCTTGAATATTCAGGTAAGCATTTCCGCCCAAGGTATCAATCATCTGATCGATGAGAGCTTTCGCCTTGCGTGCGTTTTCTTGATCAATGGGGACAGATTGCGCCGCAGGCACGGGAGGATTGGCCTGCCCGAGAGCCAGTGCAGTGAAAATAATCAGGGATAAAAGATGCTTCATGCTTCTCGTTAATTAGACGCTGCGACAACCATTGTAGCTGCCCGCCGAATGTGTCGGACGAGCGGCTTTATCCCGCGAGCACGGCGCCGCCGTTGATGTTGAAAACTTCTCCCGTGATAAAGCCAGCTTCGGGCGTGCACAGAAATAAAATCGGCGCCGCAATTTCCTCTGGCTTGCCTACGCGCCCTAACGGAACGGTTGCGAAAATTGCAGCCCGACTCTTGGGATCATTCAACGCAGCAGCGGACATATCGGTATCAACCCACCCGGGCGCTACGCAATTTACGTAAATGCCATCGCGTGCCAGTTCGGTAGAGAGCCCCTTAACCATGGCGATTAGCGCGCCCTTAGTCGCCGCGTAGTCGCAATGAAAAGCTTCGCCGCGTTGTCCGGCGGTAGAACTCACCAGCACGATGTGACCGGCGACGGCTGCAGATCCCTTCTGCTTCTTCATCTGAGCCACGGAATGCTTGACGAGCGCGAACACACCGTCGAGATTGATCGCCATTGTAGAACGCCACTGCGCGTCATCCATCTGATCGATGGGAGCGTCCGTCGGAGGCCACACGCCGTGATTGCCGACGAGAATGTCGAGCCGTCCGAAACGGGCGAGCGCGCTGGCTACCAGGCTGCGGGCAGTCTCTGTGCCGGAAAGATTGCAGGCAGCCGCCGCACAGTTGTCCGCGCCAAGTTCCTTGACCAGTTGTTCCGCCTGCTGGCTTGCTTTCTCGTAACTGAAAAACACACGCGCCCCCGCGGCCACAAACATTCGGACCGCGGCCGCACCAATTCCACGCGAGCCCCCGGTGATGAGAGCAACTTTGCCAGAAAGAGATAGACGCATGTCAAATAGTTTGCAGCTTCGGGTTCGAGCTTGCAAGTGAGGGATGAGTAACAAATGACAGGATGCTCGGCAAGAAGCACTTAATTGGAAAAACTCGACGGACTGCGCTCGGTCTTCAGTTGGCGCAACAGCACCCGCACCACCATTCCGTCGTAGCGAATTCCGCTCAAGCGCTCGAGCTCGGCCAAAGCCTGCCCGCTACTTTTCGCCGGAGCAAATGAACGTTCTGTGGTCATGTTGACGTAGGCATCGGCAACCGCCAGAATGCGCGCCCACAAAGGGATCTGCTCGCCCTGAAGACCCGCCGGGTAACCGGTACCGTCAAAAGATTCGTGGTGGTGCTGGAGGGCCTTCTGCAAAAACTCGCTGGCTGGTTGCGTGCCAACAATCTCGCCTCCCACCTGGGCGTGCACTTTTACCTGATCAAATTCTTCTTCCGTTAGCGGCCCCGCCTTATCGAGAATTCGTTCGGAGACAAAAATCTTGCCGACGTCGTGCACCCGGGCGGCATAAATGAGATCGTCGATTTCTTCGACCGGCAATCCCAGCGCCTTTCCTATTAGTTCAACGTAGCGAGCCACCATTTCGCCGTGTCCGGCGGCGTTTAGTTCGCGGGATTCGGCGGCACGAGACAATGCTTCAATCGCCTCCCGCAGTATCGCGACGCTGCCGGCTTCGTCTTGGCTTTCCTGAACCAGCTTTCTCAGCGTGGCGAGGAGTTCCTCAAGATGCTCAGGTCCGGTGTGCTGGCGGTGCAGAAAGCCTTCAATGTATCCAGAGATAAGCTGTCGCTGAACCGCCGCGCTCTCGCTATCTTCAGATTCATTGGCTGTAGAAACGCGATCGCCACCCGCGCGCTTCGAAACGTACATACCCGCATCTGCCACGCGAATGATTTCTTCTGCGGTAAAGCCGTGCACCGGAAAACTGGCGACTCCAAAGCTTCCGGTGATGGAATGTTCTTGCAGCATGGGATCAGTCGACAACCAGAGGCGCAAACGCTCAGCCAGTACCTGCGCCTGCTCCACTCCGGTTTCAGGCATGAGAATAATAAATTCGTCGCCACCGTAACGCGCCACCACATTCGACTGCCGGCATTTTTGTTCCAGCAAGCGTCCTACCCGCGCCAGCACGAGATCGCCTTCAAGATGTCCGAGCGTGTCGTTGACTTCCTTGAACTTGTCGAGATCAACCAGCACCACTGAGAAAGGCCGGCCGGAGCGGGAAGCGCGCTTCCACTCCGAACTGAGGGCTTCCCAGAAGAATCGGCGCGTCTTGATTCCGGTAAGACCGTCAGTGATGGATTGTTGTTGCAGCTTCTGAAATACGAACGAATTGTGCAAGGCTGTGGCCAGCAGATCGGCCAGCGTATTCATAATCAAAACATCTTCGGGCGAGAATGCGTCTTCGTTACGGCTCTCCACGTTGAGCACACCCAACAGAGTTTCTCCGTAGGTAATCGGAATGCACAGCACCGCCCGCGAATCGGGCAGCACGCCCTGGATGTTCGCCTCGCCGGTAGTCTGTACCAGCGCACTTTCCCCGCTTCGAGCTGCGCGTCCGAGAATACCCACGCCCAGCGGGATTCGCACGCCCAAAGCTTTCGCCGTGCTGCCGGCCTCCGCTTTGATTTCGATGTCTTTGCGAATGTAGTCAAAAATGCCAATGCCGATGTGATCGAAGCGAAAGTTTTTTTGGATGTGACCGACGATCTCCAGCAGCATCTGTTCCGCATCTTCACTGGAGATGGCGGTTTTGGAGATGCTATTGAGAAAGGCGAATTGCCGGGCGCGGCGCTGCTCTTCAGCAAACAGCCGCGCATTCTCCACCGCAACGGACACCTGGCCTGCCACGGTTTTCATTACTTCGAGATCGCGCTGTTCGTAGACATATTCGCGGTCTACACTCATCACAGCCATCACACCGGCAGGTTTGCCGCCCTGCATTATGGGCGCGCCACAGAAGCATTTGGAATGCCGCGGCGGAATGTAAGTCGTACCCAGACGCTCGCGAGCCCGCTCCAGATCGGCGCGGATCAGCAGCGGCTGCCCGTTGCGAATAATGTATTCGGTCAGACCGTTGTCGACCTTGCGAGAGCGCTTGGGCTTAGCCTGGCCATTTTCCACTTCGAACTCAAAACGGATGTGCTCGCCTTCCAGGAAAGCTACATAAAAATCCGCCGTGTCAAAAATTTGCGACAGTTCTTTGTAAACCGTACGCAAGATTTCGTCCTGATCGAGTCGCGAGCTGATCGCTTGTCCAATCTGAGTCAGCAGTTCGTATTCCTTGGTGCGACGTTGGGCGTCGTGCATCACCACATAATTTTCCAGGGTGAGTCCAATCTGCAAAGCCAGCCCGATCAACAGGCGCAAGTTGGATGCGCCGAACACACGCCGCTCGGCATGGGGAAAAATAATTACGCCGAAGTTGTGTTCACGGGTCTGCAGGCTGACAGCGGTAATGTTCTTTATATGTTCTTCGGCCATTACCTGGCGAAACTGTTCGAAGCGCGCGCCGGGAAAAGCCGGCAACGGCTCGGACATTTCCGCGATGTTATGGAAGGTCGCGAAGCCGCCACGCCGGTAAGCCAGTTCGGCGATGTATTCTCCGGCGCCCCTCTTTTCCATCTTACTGACCAACTCAGGCGAAAATCCCCGCTGCACAGAAGGCAGAACAGCACGCCAGCGCTCGGAGATATAGATCATCGCCCGTCCGGTCGGCAATGGAGCCACCAGCCGGTCCAGAATATTTTGCACGCTGGGCTTCAGTTCTTCGGCCGAAAGCAGCCGCGTGGGATCGACGCCCAAGGTGGAGAATGCCAGCGCATTTTCCTGCACCGCATTGCGCTCGTTCTCAAACAAGACCATTACCATCGCAATGCCCAGCAGCATTTGCGGGATAGGGCCAAGGAACTGCCCCGCGGCGCCGAACATCGCAAGAAAAGGATTGTGCAGCTCTCCGAAAACCATCAGCACAGCCCACAACGCCAGCGAAACCGCTAGGAATGTGAAGGCCAGGGAATTCTTGCGGTGCGCGTAGCGATAGAAATAAAAAGAGCAATATAAAAGGACGACGCCCAGGCCGATATCTAACGGGAGATGAGGATTGGAAAGACTCCCCAGATGAAACACGCCGCCGACAGTCTGGGCTCTCAGATTCCAAACAGCGAGGGCTACACCCCCTACGCCAATCGCAAGGTCATACCATCGCCAGCGGAATTTCTGCCGCCCCATCAATCTGGTTGAGACAAAGATGCAGAGCGCCATGGCCGTCAGCAGCAACGAACTGAAAAATGAAACCAACGCCGAGGGCGGGCGGAACGCAACCCAGGAGTCCGCGGCATAATGTAGTGTGTAGGCGGCCCAGCCAAGTTGCCAGGCGCGGAAGTATTGATGGCGGCTCTGCTCGTAGAGATAGGTGAACAGCAAAAGGAGCAGCAGAGCAACCAGACCCGGGCCCATGACTACCGTGATTGGAATAGTATCCATCGCGCTGGAGGAGAGCTTTTTGCCCTACACTGACTGCAACCAAGACCGACGAGCTTTCAATATTTTCATACGCTCTTCGACAAAACAATAGTTTTTAGATGAAGGTACGGCAGTTTGAATCACCTCAAAGTAACCGGCCGGGAGGTTACCTGCGCTACTTAACGCGCCTGCCTTAGTGTCTCGCTCCTGCAGACTGTTTCTTAGATGAGTTATATTGTTGATTCCACCATATTCTGGCCCACCGGAAGTTGAGTCGGGCTCAAAAGACGCTATGAGTACTGCCAACCCCCAGACCGCCGCGGCCAACGCGCCCGCCGAATCCCGGCCGTCGAATTTTATCCGCGACATGATTCTGGATGATTTGAAGACCAATAAATATGGCGGACGCGTCCAAACCCGCTTTCCGCCTGAACCGAACGGATATCTCCACATCGGCCACGCCAAGGCAATCTGCCTGGATTTCGGTCTGGCTGCCGAGTTCGGCGGGCACACCAATCTGCGTTTCGACGACACCAATCCCGAGAAAGAAGATGTCGAGTACGTCGATTCGATCATGGAAGACGTAAAGTGGCTGGGCTTCCAGTGGGATGGTCTTTTCTACGCCTCGGATTATTTCGATCAGCTCTACGAGTGGGCCGTGCAACTCATCAAAGCTGGAAAAGCCTATGTCGACGATTTAAGCGCGGACGAAATCCGCCAGTATCGCGGTACGCTAACCGAACCCGGCAAGGACAGCCCCTATCGCAATCGTTCTGTGGAAGAAAACCTTGCTCTCTTCGAACGCATGCGGGCTGGCGAATTTCCCGATGGATCGAGAACCCTGCGCGCGAAAATCGATATGGCCTCGCCCAACTTCAACTTCCGCGACCCGGTGATGTACCGCATACTTCACGCCGATCACCACCGCACCGGAAGCAAATGGTGCATCTATCCCATGTACGATTTTGCTCATGGACAATCTGACTCGCTTGAGCGGGTCACGCATTCCATGTGTACGCTCGAGTTTGAGGATCATCGTCCGCTCTACAACTGGTTTATCAAAGAGCTCGGCATCTTTCCTTCGCAGCAAATTGAGTTTGATCGGCTCAACCTGACTTACACAATATTGAGCAAGCGCAAGCTGCTGCAGTTGGTTCGCGAAGGCCGCGTCAATGGATGGGACGATCCCCGCATGCCTACCCTTTCCGGCATTCGCCGCCGCGGATACACTCCCGAGGCCATTCGCAATTTCTGCAACGCTATCGGCGTGTCCAAGACTACGGGCTCGATCGAACTCGCCATGCTGGAGCACTTCGTTCGCGAGGACCTCAACAAACGCGCAGCGCGTGCCATGGCCGTGCTGCACCCGCTGAAAGTTGTGATCGACAATTATCCGGAGAATCAAACCGAAGAAATGGACGCGGTGAATAATCCCGAAGATCCGAGTGCGGGCTCACGCAGAGTTCCGTTCTCTCGCGTGCTCTGTATTGAGCAGGATGACTTTCGCGAGGTTCCCCCGCCGAAATATTTTCGCCTGTCGCCGGGACGCGAGGTTCGTTTGCGTTACGGCTACTTCATCACCTGCACGAGCGTGGTGAAGAATGACAAGGGCGAAGTGGTTGAAGTTCACTGCACCTATGATCCTGAGACCCGAGGCGGAAACAGTCCTCCGGATGGGCGCAAGGTGAAGTCTACGATTCACTGGGTGTCAGCGGCGCACGCAGTAAACGCTGAAGTACGAATTTACGAGAATCTTTTCAGCAAGGAAGATCCCAACCAAACCGCCGAGGGCGAGGACTTCACCGCGAACCTGAATCTGAATTCGCTCGAAGTGCTGAGGGATACCAAGTTGGAGCCGTCTCTGGCCAATGCTGCGCCGGGGAGCCGCTACCAGTTCGAACGTCTGGGATATTTTTGCGTCGATCCTGACTCAGCGCCAGGAAAGCCAGTCTTCAATCGCACGGTCGCGCTGAAAGATACCTGGGCGAAAATCGAAAAGAAACAACCCGAAAAAGTCCGGAGCGGGAAACAGTAACGGCTTGACAAGATTTCGTCAGCAAGGACTTTTCGGTGTTTACAACACATGGTGACAGTGTGCCAGCACCACCCTTTTCGCCAAGAACGAGAAAAAGGGTGGGGAACTCTCAGTCTCGCGGGCCCAGCCTTCACCCCTTCTTATTTTTTGCCTGTTTTCGATCGAGTACCCGCGGGCGCTTTCTTCTTCGACTTGGTCTGATTGTATTCGACGGCGGCGCGGATGAGATTTTTTAGAGCACGCTCATTTATCTTGTCGCCCTCGAACAAATCGATGGCTCGCCACTGGTTGCCTCCGAGGCCCGCGTTGAAGAGCTTGTCAGGATCTGGGAGGCTCGCCCCGTGGGCAAAGGTAAGTTTCACCTTATCCTTGTGGGCATTGCCGACCGCGATGATTCCGTCGCGCGACCACACTGGGCTTCCCATCCACTTCCATTCCTCGATGATCTCCGGGTCGGCCTCAAGGATGATTTCGCGCACTTTCGCAAGCGTCTTGCCGCGCCAGCCGTCGCCAAGTTTCTTGATCATCTCGTCAATTAATGCCGAGGCAGAATCCACCGCGACAGGTTTTTTCATGTACACCTCCAATTCTCGCACCTAATTTAGCGGCGCTCAGCGTAACCTGCAACCTCCGCAAGTGGAAACTTATTCTGAACGGGTAGCCCTCGATAAGAGCGAAGACTGTGTCAACTCAAGCCGTTCTTTGGCTTGAGTTGAGGTACGCGGCCAATCCGGATTTTTCGGCTCCAGCTCTACCCCCAAAGACCCGGCACCCTTGTGCTCAACTCTACCAATCGCGCTTCCCTTCAGTAACTTGATCGCGGCGTGTTACCCTGTCAATCTTGCCCCCGGGACGGACTTTCTTCCGTTGGGGGGACAACTGCTCTATGATTTCTGAATCAAAGCTTCTTGTGACACGCAAATCTCTGCTTTTTGTAATACTTGCGCTGTGCTGTGCCAGCGCCGCATGGGCCGGTCAGTGGACCGCGTTGGGGCCGGACGGAGGCGATGTTCGCAGCCTCACGTACGATCCCCAAAATCCTGATCACATCTTCCTGGGCACCAGCACGGGAACACTTTTTTCATCGACCGATGGCGGTCATAGCTGGACGAAGTTTGCGCACCTCGGTAATGGCGACGACTACGTGATCGACCACCTCGCCATTGATCCGCAGAACCCGAACAAAATGTATGCCGCTGCCTGGAGCGTCGAAAATCAGCAGGCTGGCGATCTGTTCCGCTCGAACGACGGCGGAACCACTTGGGAAACCACTCCCGCCATGCACGGCAAATCAATTCGCGCCATGGCAATTTCTGCCTCTGATTCTAAGACTCTGGTCGCAGGCGCGCTCGATGGCGTTTTCCGCAGCACCGACGGCGGCAAAAACTGGCAGAAGATTTCTTCTTCTAACCAGGAAATTCATAACATTGAATCCATCGCCGTCGATCCTAAGAATCCGAATGTTGTTTATGCCGGCACCTGGCACCTGGCCTGGAAGACTGACGACGGCGGCGCCAACTGGCATCACATCAACAAAGGCATGATTGAGGACTCGGACGTGTTCTCGATCATCGTCGATTCGACGAATCCGTCAGTCGTGTTCGCCAGCGCTTGCTCCGGCATTTACAAGAGCCAGACCGCCGGCGATTCTTTCCAGAAGATTCAGGGCATTCCGTTTTCTGCACGCCGCACCCGGGTCTTGAAGCAGGACCCGAGCACCGCGGCGACTGTGTATGCCGGAACCACCGAAGGCCTCTGGAAAACAACCGACGCGGGCAAGACTTGGACGCGCGTGAGCAATCCCGATGTCGTGGTTAACGATGTCATGGTCGACCCGCGCAACTCGTCGCGAGTCATGTTGGCAACCGACCGCGCTGGCGTTTTGGCTAGCGAAGACGGCGGCCACAGCTTCGTTACCTCGAATCATGGCTACACCCATCGCTACGTAACTTCAATTCTCGCCGACAAGAACGATTCCAACACCTTCTACGTGGGCGTCGTAAACGACCGCGAACTGGGCGGAGTTTTCGTTTCGCACGATGCTGGACAGCACTGGCTGCAAAAGAGCAAGGGTCTCGACGGGCGCGACGTGTTCACCTTGAAGCAAGCCAGCAATGGCGAGCTGGTGGCTGGAACCAATCGTGGCATGTTCATCCTGGCGCACAATGCGACCGAGTGGAGTCCGATCAACAACGTCGTCAACCGCACAACTTCCTCGCGCAAAACTGCAAAGGGAAAAGCCGCGAAAACAGAAACTCACTCCATCCTGACAGCGCGGGTAAACGAAGTTGAAATCACACCCACCACCTGGATGGCTGCCACTTCAGCTGGCTTCTATACCAGTTCCAATCAGGGTAAGAGCTGGAGCGGAGGTCCGGTACTGGGCAAGCAGGATTTCGTTTCCGTGCAATCGAACGGAAAACTGATCGCGCTGGCCACTCGCAGCAACGTGTTGGTTTCAACCGACGACGGCAAGAGCTGGCAGGACTCCAGCATGTCTTCGTACGTGAGCAGCATTCGTGGCGTAACGGTAACTCCGGAAGGCCAGATAATGTTTGCTTCGAGAGAAGGCGCATTCCGCAGCCCGAACGCGGGCGGTGGATGGGAGCACATGCAGAACGGTCTGCCGGATAAGAACATCAGCTCGATCAGCTGCGACCACACCAACAAGCGGCTGCTGGCCACCAGCACCGAAACTGGCGTGGTCTTCGAGAGCATGGATGCAGGCCATACCTGGACCCGCGGTCCCGACACTGGCTATCCGCTGCGCAACATCCACGTGGTGCACGGCCGCTTTGTGGCTGCCACTCCGTTTGACGGCGTCGTAATGCAACCGGAAAACGACGACCGCAGCGCGTCCACCGAGATAACTCGGCGCACCAACTGATCGATAACCAGCACTAGAAACCGACGGAGGAGCGGCGTCAGCGGCTCCTCCGTTTTATATTTAGCGCTCTTCCTTAATGTGGGCGTGTGCGTCCTCGCGCCTGCTGCATGTCGATAAAGCGCGAAATTCACGGGTACCCTGGTCGGTGATCTTTCGTAAAGTGTTTCACAATTGCCTGGCAACATATGATTCTGAATGAGGAGAACAACTATGTCTTTCCGAGTGCCTTGGGCTGTTATTACCTGCGTCGCCTGTACCGTGCTCTTGGCGGGTTCGGCATTGGCGCAAGGCGGTGAGTTCGTTGGAGCGGAGTGGGGTGTTCCCGGAGCCCGGGTTGACGTGACGTCGCGTGTCCGCACATTCTTGCACGATGGCGTCCTTCAGTTGCAGGTCACCCGCTTCACCCTAGGGATCGATCCGGCCCCGCACCAAAACAAAGTCCTGGTAATTCGTATCCGCCATTGGGACGGGCAGGTACAGGAATACAGCTATCCCGAAAGAAGCACACTCAACCTGGAATTGGACGCTGAGGACCGAGGCGAACACCGCGAAGAGCACGAGCGCCACGATCGCGATGGATGGCATGAGGAAGGTTACGATCGGCCGGAAAGAAGGCTAGAAATCATGCGCGCATACTACGGTGCGGAAGGCCAGTTCGCGAACGTCACCGAGGCGCTGCGAAGTCGCATGGACGATGGTCATCTCTTCCTGCACGTGGACAATTACAGCATGGGCGTTGATCCGCTGCCTGGGGTCCACAAGTCCCTGCGAGTTTTGTACGTTCTCAACGGCGAACGCCGCAACGTTGTGGTTGACGAGAAGACGGACCTGCGGCTGCCCTAGTAAGGCCGGACAATTTGCGACTCTCGTAACAATTTCCAAATTCTGCTGACGACTACTGGCAACTAGGAAACTTGAGCGACGCTACGCGAGTATGGAAAGTGAGAAAGTCCTTCTTCGCCGTCTTAGGGATGTATTGGTTTACGTACCAGAAAGTGCAGTCATCCGACGGATCGATGACCATGCTGCTGTAGTCTCCCCAGCGATTTGCGCCGGTCGCAGACCCCTTCGCAATGAAGATCGCGGCCGGGCTTTCCATGGTGTTTAGCGGATCCGTAGGTACTCGTCCTGTGAAAGCGAGAGAGGGATGCAACGTGCTGGCATTGGATTCGCTATAGCCCAAGGCCATGTCTCCTGCTTTGTCCATATCGATGCTTCCCATCCACAGCGAATTGCCGCCGTCGTTGAACGTGCCTTGCTGATAAACCTTGGGCGTACCATTGGGATCGCGGATTTCGTACCAGCGCTCGCCGGAAGCGGCCTTGCTGGTCATCACAGAATGGCTCACAACCAACGATTCATGATCGGTAAAGTTTCGATAGGCCAGGCGGAACATCAGGCGATCGCCGAGCGAATCAAGTTTCTGCGTCGTGCCCGGCTGTGGAATGCACGTGCCACCTCCGCAGGCCATGGTATACGCCTTTACCGGGATTCTAATCGGACCGGTAAATTTCGATTTTGTCGGATTCGTGAAGTCCACATGGAAGCGGTACAGATGCAGCGAGGTTGAGGTTGAGAGATCAACGAAAAAAGCCGGCTCTCCCGACCGTGGAGGCGTGGCCCCATCCGCATTCGAGGGAAGAAAAGAGAACTCGCTCGCCGTTTTGAAGCAAACTGCCTTGGCTGCGGCGCCAGTCAGCATGGCTGCGCGATCATAGGCGCAAGCGTCGTCGGCAATGAATGAATTGGGGCCGAACAAATTGTAATTTGCATAATAAGCGTCGGGCCACACGCTCAGCTTGTCATAGTCGTTGAATACGTTCTTTCCGAACTTGAAAACGTAGCGGTGATATTTTCCGGTGGCATCGGAACTCTCCGACACAGCGATGCACTCATTTCCAGTTGTGCCGCTGCTCTCGTATGCAATCTGACTGAGGATCCATCGATTGGCGAACTGATCATAGAGGACAATGGGATCGGTCCAGAAGAAAGTCTGGCCCTGCCCGCACAATCCGGGAACACCGGTGAATAGCGCGCTGATCTGCTGCGGACCGAACACCGACTTCCCTGTTGCTTTGTCGTAAACCTGCCACGCGGTATTGATAGTTTCGACGACCTGAGTAGCGCCCACCGCGAGATTGTCATCCGAAGGAACGCCTTCAAGAGACTTGCCATTGGCCGAGTTCGGAATGCCTTCGAAGTTCAGTTCGATGTTCGCAGAAACTGGCGGCGCACCGTAACTTTGTTCTGCGAGGTCTGCGACGGGCACGGCGGCACTTGCGAGAACACGGCGAGGTCGCGGGTGCTCCACTTGACGCGGAACGCGTCCCTGGGGAACCGCCATGGAATATTCGCCCGGCGGCAACGAAGTGTCGTGATAGCTGTCGTAAACAACTTCCGGACGGCCGGCTGTTGGCTGCTTCTGAGCAGACGCGTTACTTTGAAGCTCCAGTAAATAAATCACAAACGACATCGCGATTACGACGACTCTGCCATTCATATATTCTTCTTCTTCGTCTGCAAATTTCGAATTTGAGATTCGCCTGCTCCTATGGCGTTCGGAGACGATGCGCTGAGTTTCGCCAAAGTTTGATCTGGTTTGGGCTTGGCGTCAAGGTGAAGGAACTTGCAACTTGAGGATGCCTGCTTGTTTTTTGGCCGCGCTCCCGCGTGTGCTGGACATTTTCTTAGTAGGACAAGAGCATACGTCCTAAACCGGGCCGAACAGTGGTTGGTCCGACCCGTTAGTGCCATTTGGCCGCGCAGGCGCGTAGCACTTTCAACACCGTGTTTGCTTGCCAACGAATGGGTATGCGTCGGCGTTCCGAGTGGAGCGGAGGTTTTTGGGACACTGCCCGACACCGGCTTCGTCACTTCGCTAGGAATGACAGCGAAGAAAATGCTGTAGCGACAACACGCAGAGTGTTGTCGTGACAAAGAATATGGAAGCTTCACGGCGGGCAGAAGTTCGCGGTGCAGGCAGTTCGTTGGAAGCGTGTTTAGGTGGACTTAACGGCACGGCGATTCTTGCCGGACATAAAGATCCCGCCCAAAATTGCGGCTGCTGACAGAAGTAGATAGGCTAGCGCTGAACTGCCTTCGGGGACCGACATATAGCTAAAACCACCATTGTTCTGGGAGTTGGAGATCGTTCCAGCGTCCTGAAACTGGCCGGTAATGAGGTTGACTACAATAACGTCCCAGATCGTGTCAGCGCCGACTGTTGTCTTCCACCAAAATGCACACTCACCGTTCCCACACCAGTTTGCGTTTCCGCCGCCGTTTGACGTGTTGATATTTCCGAAGGTGCTGCCAGCAAACGACAGTTTGATGTTGGCGAAGCTGTCAGTGGAGGAATTGAACGTAAACGATCCTGAGACTGTCTCGGAGACTCCAGTAAGCGTTGCGGAAAAATTGTCGGTTGAACCAGCGGAGGCACAAATAGATAAGGCCAGCACGAACACAACGCAAATGGCCGCGAGCTTATAATTGCGGTTCATACACACATCTCAGTCTTAGCGGAGCAACTACTCGCGTGAGTCTATACCTATTGGAAACGTTGTCAAGACTGAGAATTATTGCAACAGGTTGCAAGGCATTGCAACATCGATTGTTGCGAGGCGATCGGCGTAATCTGCCGTCTGGCCTGGAGCTGCTCCAGGCCCCGATCTCAGCCAAAGCTTAGGTGGGTGCGGAGCGACTTGCAGGCGGCCAGTTCTGAATGGGCACGGCTTCACAAATGTGCCGTAAGCAGTTGAAAACAATCGCAGTAGCGACTGAAGCCGCGCCCCTTTCAAGACAGTCGGCCTTCTTCCACAGCCTCGTAAAATCTGCGAGGATCTCTGAGTATCAGCACTACTGCTTCGGCTCCGGCCCCGCTGAACACTTCGACCAAAAGGAATAGGGCAGCCACCAGGTTTAAGCGGCTGCCCTATTTCCGGCTAAAATGCGTTAACTACCAGGTGGTTAGTGACTCTTCGTCGACATATTCTTCGATGGTTACACCAGAAGCCGAACTATCCAATTGATGTTGCAGGCCAATGGTGGCACCCCACTCGGGATGCGGAATGGTCGAGTAGGAGAATCCTCCGAGATAAGCAGTGTTTCCGTCGATGGTCAGAGTCCCGAACCGCAAGTTGACGTTGGTATCGCTTGAGGGGTCAAATTGCGGCGGAACTTCTTGATATCCAGCGGTGGTCACGCGCTGCAGGAAGTACGTCGCGTGGTGCCAGGTTCCGGTGGAGAATTGGCAGGGAGAGACTCCTGCATTCACCCAGCGTAGACCGCCGTTGTCCGGAAGCCAGATCTGCCACTGATTGCTGGCATAGTTGCACTGCGATCCGAACATGAATTCGTGTACGCCGTCGCTCAACGGCACCGCCTGGAAGAAATCGAATTCCAAGGCTTGCACCGTGTTGCTACGGGTTGTGGTCGGAATGTAGAACCAGAAGTCCCACAGGAAATTCGTAGAGCTGCTTTGTGGATTAGCGGGATCCTTCCAGTAAAACAGGCTGTCGTCGTAAGTACATTGGCTCTTTACGATGAAATGCTGGCCGTTTTCGTCAAAATCGGGCGAATTCCTCGTATTGGGGTCGGAGGTCGAATCGAACGTCCCAATGCTTCCGTGGTTGCATTGGCCGCCGACTCCGTTGTGGTTATCCACGGTCCAGTAGGAGGTTGCGGGTTTATCAATCTCCCCGACACGTGTAGCAATGTTTGGCGGGGTGGGTGGAGCGGCCCCCGTTAGGTTGATGGTATAGGTTGCCGTGCTCAAATGACTTCCGCTCGAATCCCAGGCAGTGATGTATACGGAGTGGCTGCCACCCGGGGGAAGAACTACCCAAGCGTCCATGGACGGGCTGAAGTTGCGAAAGACATTGACGTGGTCTACGTAGACCACGTATCCGGTTATTTCAAGGTCACTCTCTGCCGTGGCCGCGAAGTGGATTGGGGTAGTTACGTTTGTACTGCTGGTAGTAGACAGCTTCGGGGATTGTATGGATACGTTCGATACGGTCGCATGAGCCGTCACGCCGAGACAGATACAAACAACTAACATAAGAACTGAGTTGTGGGGGATGGCGTTTGAACGCCCGTCGCGGGGGACGGGGGCGAAAAAGCACGCCCAATGCCGCTGCTTTGCTGAACAACTTTTTGAGGGATTAATCATGAGTTTATGCCACCTTTTGAATTACCAATACAGGAAAACCCTTAAGTAAGTACCTAAAAATGAGCGTACATGCAAAACTTTGGTAATTGCTAAAGAGCCAGCCAAATTGAAGAAATAACTTGACTTAGCGCCCAGAACGGGACTGCTACAATGCATTGCGGAGGCTGGCTCGAATTAGCGCGCCCAGCGCCTGCTTGCTCTACGCAGCTAGCTCTAGGGGACGCCCCAAATCTCAATGAAGTTACATTTCGAACTACAGTCTTTCCCGTCCTAAGTACGGTTTGCGGTCGCATCCAATGTTTGCGTGGGGAGGAATTCTCTGTGGCAAACGGAAACGTCACTGTTGAAGGGTCAGAGCGACTGAGCCGTTTAGCTCCGTTACTTCCTGGTGCCCGTACCGATGCGGCGGGAAAAGCCGTCAGCAACGTAATTCTGTTGTCGCTTCCAGACGAGGAATACAACTTGCTGCGCCCCCACCTGGAACCGGTGGGATTACCGCAGCACAAGATTCTTCACGAGCCTGGGGAAAAAATTGATTTCGTCTACTTCCTCAATCAGGGAATGACCTCGCTAGTCGCGACCAGCGTCGATGGCAGGAGCGTTGAAGTAGGAATCGTCGGCAAGGAAGGGATGGTTGGGATGTCCCTCACCGTAGGCCTCCTGCGAGGAACCTTTCGCGCGATTATGCAGATGGCGGGAAATGGAGCCCGTATATCGGCGGAGGTGTTTCAAGCCATGCTGCCTTGCTGCGCGACCTTGCGCTCGCAGCTTAGTCGTTTTGCTCTCATGCAGGGAATGCAGGTCGCGCAACTCGCCGCCTGCAACCGCCTTCATGATATAGACCAGCGCTTGGCGCGCTGGCTGCTGATGTGCCAGGACCGGGTTGATTCTGAACTTCTACCTCTCACTCACGAATTCCTGGCGCAAATGCTCGGTACCGGACGTCCCAGCGTGACTTTGGCTGCGGGTGCTCTCGAAAGCAGTGGCTTGATTGAAAACTTGCGCGGTACGGTTAAGGTAATAAACCGCAAGAGTCTGGAGCAGGCCGCCTGCGAATGTTATGGAGTCATTCAGCACTTCAATGGCGGGCTTGGCCTGAAATAACCTATCGGCCTCATTGCGTAAGGTGTCGAACAGACAAACCCACTACTTCACAAATAGCCTACGTGCACTGCCCAACATGTCTGAGGCTTGCGAAAGCTTGCAAGGGAGCGGTGTGGAACGTAAATCTAAAGGGAAAGAACGAAGCAGCAACCGAACCGATTCGACGGGCAGAGCAGTCCAAAATTCACTCATGAATTCGATCCCTGACAGCGAATACAACCTCCTGCGAAAACATCTCGAGCCGGTCGATTTGCCGCAGCGCCACATTCTGCACGAAGCGGGCGCGAAGCTCGAATTTGCGTACTTCCTGAATGACGGCATGGCTTCGGTAGTTGTACTCACTAGCGACGGCAGAAGCGTAGAAGTAGCGATTATCGGGCGAGAAGGTATTGTCGGCACGCCGTTGGCCGTCGGACTGAGCCGGGGACCGCACCGTATTGTCATGCAAATCGCCGGGAGTGGTGTGAGGATCAAATCAGCAGTATTGCGCGAGACGCTGCACACGGCGCCAGAACTGCGCCTCACCTGGAACCGCTACGTTCTTATTCAAGGATTGCAGGTCGCGCAAATCGCGGCGTGCAATCGCCTGCATGAAATTGAACAGCGACTGGCGCGCTGGCTGCTCATGTGCCAGGACCGCGTAGACGCAGAGATACTCCTTGTAACACACGAATTCCTCGCCCAGATGCTGGGTACAGGGCGACCAAGCGTAAGCCTGGCAGCAGGAATTCTGCAGCGTGGAGGACTGATCGAAAATGTGCGTGGCGCAGTGACCATTCTCGACCGACCAGGATTGGAAGCTGCGTCATGCGAATGCTACTTCGCTATGCAGCGTTTCGGCGCAGTCTCCAATGGACTGTAGATCGCTTGTGTTGGAGAAACGAGGCAGTATGCCCTGGGGACAGCCGGCAGATGTCGGCGCTACAAAGATAATATGCAAGCAGGACGCCGTGAGTGCAGACCGCCCGCCAGATGACGTCGGTCACGAAGCCCTATCAGACGCGCTGTCCAATTTGCGTGTGTTGCGGCGCGAAGCCAGACTCCCTGCTAACCATCCTAACGAGAAAAGTCCGGAACCGTTAGTTCCGGACTTTTAAAAATTACCGCTGAAAACTGTACTACTGTTGCGGCACCGTGGTGGGCTGCCCGGCTGGCACGGTCGTCTGATTGGAGCCAGGCTGCGTAGCCGGGTACTGATTGTTCGCAGGCGCCATGGAATCGCCGTTAGTATTGCCGTTAGTGTTCACGTTCACATTACTGTTTTGTCCGACTGCCTGGCCGATCGACGAACCCGAAACTACCAGTTCGACTCGTCGATTCTGTTGCCGGCCAGAGGCGGTTTCATTCGAAGCAATGGGATTGCTCGGGCCAAACCCTTGCGTGGTTATCGTCGAGGAGTTCACGCCTTGGCTGCCGAGGTAACTGCGCACAGACTCAGCTCTCTGCTGCGAAAGACGTTCGTTGAACTCCAAGGTGCCGGTGCTGTCGGTGTAGCCGTCGATTTCGACATGTATGTCTGGATATGCAATAAGAATGCCGGCAACTTTTGCCAGGCGTTCGCGCGCTGACGTTTTGAGATCGGCCTTCCCCGTGTCAAATAAAACGTCGGGCATGTTCACAATCAAACCTCGCGCCGTGTCTCTCGTCTGCAGCACTTGATTTAACTGCTGCAGCATGCGAGCGCGCATTTGCGCTCTGTCATTCTCGGCCTGCTGCCGCGCCTGTTCGGCCTGTTGGCGCTGCTGGTCGGCCTGCTGTCGCGCTAATTCTGCTTGCTGCGCCTGTTGCGCAGCCTGCTGCTGGGCTGACTCAGCCTGTTGTCTCGCTTGCTCCGCCTGTTGCTGGGCCTGTTGTGCCTGAGCAGCCTGCGCCGCGGATTGCTCCGCCTGAGCCTGCGCTTGAGCAGCCGCAGCCTGCTGTGCTTGCGCATCAGCTTGTGCTCGCGCTTCGCGGTCAGCGGCCGCCCTGCGTTCCTGCTCAGCGTGCTCGTCTTCCTCGCGCTTGATGGTCATGACTCGCGCTTCTTCCGCGGTCTGGGTTGCCTCGCGAGCGACGGTTCCGATGGGGCCGCTGCCTTGCTTGCGGCGATAGTAATCTTCGGCGCGATTCAAAAGATCCTGCGCTTTTTGTAATTCGCCGGCCGCGTATTGTCCGGCGCCAGCGTCCTTGGCGATTCGCACTGCATTTCGGGCTTCAAGCAGATCGATAGGTGTCTTGTTACTTACTTCGTAAACCGACGAATCGATGGGCTGCACTTGGGAGTTGTAAGTCTCACGAGAAATAAGTTGGAAGGTGACATTTACTGGCTCAACTCCGCCTTTGGTGTCACGGCGAATTTCATTCTGCGCCACAATTAAATCGCTGGGTTGGGCCACTGCATAATCGGGCTCGGCCGTTACTATCAGCGCGAATGCCTGGAAATCAGTCGTGGTGCGCACGGAGCTCTTGCCATCTTTTACGATCAGTTCACCGAGATTTTTTGGCGCGCCCTGCGGCGTGATTGCCCAGAGAACATAAGTCAGATAAGCCAGCCCGAAACTATTCGCAGGACGCAAATGCTCAACGTTGGCCTCAATCTTCACGCCTCCAGCTCTGCCTTCTACCTTCGCGTCGCCACGCACGTCCGGGGAGAGATCGGTGCCTCGTAAATTCACTCTGGTCGAACCCTTGTGGCGATAGTCGACCGCTTCCGTGCTGCGTGAGACTACTCTCATGTGGTATCCGGAAGTCTGATCTCCGGTTACAGCGGGTCCCTGTTGGCCGAATGCCAGGAACACCGAAGTTAGTACCAGAGAAATTGCGAGCGCCGAATACCGTCCGAATTTAGTCATAGAGGCCTCCAAGCGATAGAAAAACGCGGGCAGATGCCCAACTAAGAATGAACGAATATGCCGTGTATCCCAATCAGGGGTTCACCTTAGGTTTTAGAAATTAGTAATGCAGAAGATTTAACACTGATCATGCCAAAATAAAACGAGGCCGGAGGATCCGGCCTCGCTTGTCAGCGATAGTTTATTAGCTGGCGCGCGGCAGCGGCTTGTCGCTCTTCTGCCAGTCCGCACTAGATTCCCCTGTGGAAGCAACATCCGTAGCGCCGGTGCGCTCCAGGATATCTTTGGCTTTCTTGGTCCAGTTCGAATCGTCGGCATGCACGGAGAGCAGGATTCCGCCCTCTTTGATCCGGCCTTCGTAGCGCTTGGCTTCGTATTCGGGGATGCCCATGCCGATGAGAGCCCACGCGATGCCGCCAATCGCGCCGCCTACACCGACTCCTGTGAGAGCAGCCACGATCGGGCCAGCGGCGATGAGTGGGCCGACGCCCGGAATTGCCAGCGCGCCAATACCGGCGAGCCATCCGAGAGTTCCGCCAACTACGGCGCCAGTTGTGGCGCCGGCAGCCGTTCCTTCGGGTGCTTTCGTGTCTTTCTTAACTGCGAAGTCCTTCGTGCCCTGATTTTCAGGAAACAGAACGGAGATGTCGGTGTTGCGAAAACCTTCCGCCCTGAGCAGGTCGACTGCGTATTCCACGTCGCCTTGTGTGCGATAAATTCCGAATGCTGCTGTGTTTTTTCCAGCCATTATCAAGCTCCTTTAAAGTTATCGTTCCTAATATGCGTTCTTTCGCAGCGTTTACGATGACAGGAACGAGATTGGGGATGGCCGGAAATATGTAGGCGAGTTTTTCTACTGCGAAAGGGACCTACCTGGATAGGGCTGTTCCGGGCAGGTTTGACGCAGTAGCTGGATGTTCGGTGTTGCTTGCTTTCAACTTATCTAATTCCTCTTGGGTTGTTCTCCACGCTTTGGCGTTCTTCTTGGTCGCAACTTGCGCGTTCGGATCCCCGTAGAAGGCGAGGATGTTCTGCCGTAACTCGGGAGATGCATGGTCGAAGTTGCGTTTGGCCAAATCGTCGAGCAGGCGAGCATAGGCTTTATCCGCCAATGGATATTCGCCGGCGCGCGTCGGCCGTCCAGTATCGAAGTCCATATCCGCAAGTTTTAGCCCGCCAGCCTTTTGCTCTCTCAGTTGAGCAGTGTAGTCATCGAGGGTTTTGTTGATGCTTTTGACATACATGTCTTCAGTCTGGGTAGTTGGGACTTTGAAGGCGAGCGCTTTAAACGGTCCAACCTTCGGAACTATCTTAAGAACAAATGCCAATACGCGCGTGCCGAAGCCCGGCTTGCGATATCCGTTACCCCACTCTTTCTGGTAGCTGGCGCGTGAAAGATGGTAGAGAAATTTCTTTTCGTTGAAGTTTGGCGTATCGCGGACGATCTCGTCGCGCCGCGACACCAAAGCCACGCGAGTCATCTCGGGAATAATCTGACTGATGGAGCGGCGAAAGGTTCCAATCGCCAAGTCTTCGTTGTGCATGACATCCGAAAGTTGGATGCCATAGGTTTCAGCAAATGCGCGTTCGAGCAGAGGCTTGGAAATGTTGAAGCCGATAAAGTCATGAAAATTGTCTGAGGTGTAGCGGTTCTTTGCAACCTGCTCCATGTCGAATCCGAACTCAGTTCGGATGTGCGCTTTCGGGTCGTCCACGTAAGTCACTTCCGGTCCGTATTTTCTGCGCAACTTGGGAAAGGTAATCGCCACCACCTGATTGATCGTGGGATGGCCGGTGTTGTCGGAAGCGTAGTGCGCCAGGGCTCCCAGCGCGAAGGCATATTCGTTTAAGTCGGAAGAGTCTCGGATGAGAGCCACTACAAAATCACCACTACGGACGTAGTGAACCAGGTCGCTGAAATACTTGTTGCCGAAGGGATAGTAACCCATGTCCTGAACCACGCTGCCGCCGTAAGCGTAGCCATGCGCCTGTTTCAGTTCGTCGTCGGTCGATTGCGGAAAACGGGCCACCAGCATGGGCCGAAGCTGATCCTTCCAGACCAAATCGATGATCTCCTCGTGCGTGAGTATGGAATATCCATTGCCAAATCCCGAACAGAAGGCGATAAACAGCAGGCTGACCGTGACTTTGACGAGAAAACCTTTACGCCGCATAAGCATGTTTGGATGCACTCCGCGGCATTGACGGCGAAGTATGGTCTGCGGGCTCTTCGAGCAGAGTTTTCGATGTTCTGCGCTTTCTCGCCGCTACACACATGAAGCTAGCCGTGGTCAGACCCAATCGCAGGTACGCCGTCTGGAGAAAACAACCGGACCGATCACCGATCCTGCTTGACCGCATGCTTGGTTTGCAACCGGCGCCATCCTCCACCAGCGGGGAGACGGCATGCGGCTTGGACGTGCAAAATCTATTGCAGCTTTCGCAACGGTGTACGCTCATGCGCTCACCTTGCAAGAAATGATCCGAAACGGCGGAAGCACTACATACGATGACTTGCGCCCCCGATATGACCGGCAGGCGGAGCAGCAATTCGAGATTTTCTCTCGCAGCTTTGCCCCGGACTTTAGGAAGTGAACAGGCTGTTGAGGCTCAAGATTAAAGTTTCGATAGTGATGCGGATCAAGCAACCGCACGTATTCCTCTCTCATCGTAAAAGTGGGTTTACCTGAGGGAGGACTTTATGACACGTGTTCTTGCCGCTCTAACATTGGCGCTTTTTGCCACAGTGGCGTTTGCGAGCGACGCCACCAAAGAGTTAGATAACGCTGCCGTTGTGATTCGCAATATGACGGCATCTCACCAGATCCCATCTTCGGTGCTCGGGGATGCCCAGTGCGTGCTGATACTTCCTGCGGTAAAGCAAGCAGCCATGATCGTTGGCGGCAAACATGGCGATGGCGTTGTTAGTTGCCGCACCAGTAATGGCTGGAGCGCGCCCGCTTTCGTGAACATTACTGGCGGCAGCGTAGGACTGCAGGCCGGTTTCGAACACCAAGACCTCGTTCTTCTGATGAACAAACAAGGGGAACAAGAACTGAGCCGCGGGGAGTGGAGTCTCGGAGCGGACGCGACCGCCGCGGGACCGATAAATTCGACTAACGGCGGTCCGGAAGCCAACGGCTGGAAAACTCCGGTACTGGTTTATACCACGTCTACCGGCGCCTATGCTGGGGCAAAACTTGAAGGTTCCAAGATCAGCGTGGACCAATCGAAGATGCACGAACTGTACGGGTCGAACGCAAGCTTACAGTCGGTTCTGAACGGTGAAGCTCAGACCCCGGGACCGGCACAGTCATTCCTCGCCACTATCAAGGAAGTCACGAAGGGGTAGAACTGCCCTGCGTTCCGGTGGACGAGTTAACTTTTTAACAGTTCGGGTCGTTCAGGCTGCGAGCGTAAGCCCGGCGTGCAGGCAGTTCTTCAACGCGTGGAGTGCGTACAGCGCATCGTCCAGCGCTTCCTCTTCCTGAATGTGGTCGCCTGGAGCTCTGAATAATTCTCGGGCACGCACCAAAATTGCATGTTCTGCCTCTGCGATACGCGAGGCGGTTTTATCTCTGTCCACTTCCATCAAAGCCGTGAGGTATAAGTCTCTCCACGCCCAGACTGAAGGGGAATTTGCAGACGTGGCCATATTAATCTCTCCGTTACTCATCTAATGGGAACTACGTTGCGTATCAGAAAATACTGCAGGATTCCACGGCGCACAATACAGTAAATACTGTATGCCTTTTGGTTACGAACCAAGCCGATTTTTCGCGGTCTTTTCGACTTTTTCAAAAGTTGAGCAGTTCAGTTGCCGAACTGCGAAGGCAAAACTGAGGATATTAATTGTCGTAACTAACTGGCTAACACTAATTTAAAAACCAGACGAAGCGATGGGGGTAAATCCTGTGGAGAACATCGCCTGAGAAATCCGATTTCGACGACTGTAGGCGGAACAGTGCCGCACCCGCGTAAACACAACAGCGCCGAAATGGAGCAGCAACAGACAGGTCGTAACTTTGCCCGATTAGGCTTGGGCTCCCGTCCTAGCGGTCCTTCTTCAGCTTATTTGCAAGCTCCCTTATCTCTTTTTCCCGCGCTATATTGACAATACCTTTGGCATCGTCGTAAAGGCTTTCGCGCAAAAGGTTGGACAATTTGGCTTTGAGTTTGGCTCGCTCCGCGAAGGGATGGGGAATGATCAGTTTTAGCGATTCGGAACATGTCAGAGGGCTCCCCGCAAACATAGCTGCCGGATCAGGTTGCGGATCTCGTAATGTTTGGCCAGTTGCTTGTACAACACCAAAAGTAGAAGCAAGGGCCAGGGTAAGCAGAGCAAAACGATTGTTCGCCACATTTCCACCCCTGTGATCATCACCGGCAGCTGTCTAACTCGTACGCAGCCTGCGAATCGCCTACAAAGATGGTCTTATTTTCATGGAAGGTTGCCGTATACAAGAATGGCGATGCCGCAGCTACTGACTTTGCGGTAATTCGAAGGACTCTCTGGGTTCGTGGTCGAATGTTAGCGGGTGATGCTGGCTGACTATTGCCGCAACCCCATCCAGCGCTCAGAAAGCACAATGGAATTTCCCGGATTGTGCGGATCGTAACGTACCGACGTAGGCAGACCGAGGCGGCAGGAATGGAGGTTAATCAACTGTCTCAAATAAGTAACGTCCTGCGAGGCTTCGTATGACACTCCGGCCACATCGTATTGGAAAATGAGGAAGGTCGCCGGCTTTCGTCCCTCAGGATTCATTTGCTGGACGTCGATGACAGTCCCGTCGGTAATCCGGCCCACCCGATCGAGCCATACCCGCCGCTCCCGCTCGATCTCATCGGGTCCTTTGGGCTTCCGACGCAATAACAAGTACGCGGCCAGCAAAACGCCGGAGCCACCACAGATCGCTGTATAGAGACGAAATGGAATCATGACTGGCGGAAGAGCCACACTGGCAACTTGCAAATGTCCTAAACAGAATAAGGCTTGAAAGCGAATCGCGGAAGGGCTTCGCAGTTACCAAAGTGAAAGTTAATCGGAGAGCGATCTTCCGACCTCGAGCGAGGTGATCGAGATATTTTTCCCAAACCATTGCGTGCCGGCGATTTTAATTTCCGCCGATCTGCGCTGTAGTTCAATTGGTAAATTCACATCCCATCCAGCTTGAATTACCCAAACCTGCTGCCCGGGGGTGAGCGAAAGAGTGCGGGTCAGTTGATTCCACCTGGCAAGAAAATTATCTGCAGTGAGGATATAGAGGTCGGGACCGGCGGCGGTCGCGCGGTGGTTGCCGCATTGAAACTGCTCAAGGCTTCCAGTAGGAGCAGTAAATGGCACCGGTTGCTGCGGGCATACGTAGTAGCCGAGCAGGAGACGAGTCTGATAATCGACCAAGATCAGGTCTGATTGCGGAATCTGCGAGCGAATGAACTCTGTCGCTCGTGCCATTTGCGTGCGGCTCTGATCCTCGCGAAGGATGTAGGGACGATGCGGCTTGCCGAATGCATTGCAGGCGGCGACGACAAGAATGGCAAGCGCAATTCCCCATCGGAGATTTTCTTTTACCGTCCAAGCCAGCGCTAGGCTGACTCCGGCCACGGCGAACATAATGAGAAATGCCGAGTGACGTGTTCCGCCATACGGATAGATTCGAATAATTGCGGCTCCCGCTCCAACGATGAACGGCAAAAGCAGAAGAATTCCTAATTGGTGCGAAGTTGCGGCCCGGTCCGAGGCAGGGCGCTTCCTCCTCCAGAGTAGAACTACTCCGCCAATGAATGCCAAGTACGCAATGTCTCCGACCGCGAGCTGGCCGAAAACGTATTGAAAGACGCCGCCGGTGCGAGCGATGGCAAAAAGAAACGGGTTGTCATGGCCCGGGCGAAAAAAAGAATTCGCCAGCCATCCCTGGATGGTACCCGCTGCGTAGTCTCCCTTCAGCTTTGAAATATGTGAAACGTATAAAGCGGCGATGAGTCCGGCGGCGCCTGCTTGCCCCGTGATCCAGACTGAGGTGACCTTGTCGGATGGCCGGGGGATAATGCGGAGCAGTGAATAAACTCCCATCGCCGCCGCAAAAAGAATCGCCGAGTAATGAGTGAGTAAGGCGAGGTAGAGAAATATTGCCGACAGCAGCATCATGCCAGCGGAGTTTTCGGCCAAGGCGCGCTCCAGGCAGTAAGCTACAGCGGCCAGAAAAAATAGCAGTAATGCATACTGCCTTAGTTCCGCGGATAGCTCGATCAGAGGAGGGAGAAAACCAACTAGGGTTAAACCGATGAATCCTGTTACTCCGCCCAAAATCCGAGTGACCCATTTGAAGAATATCCAACAGAATGCGGAGCCCGCGATCACCGAAGGCAGGCGAAGTACAAACTCCGACGTGCCAAGCTCCCGCCAGAAGTGAAGCATGAACGTTAGCAGCGGAGGGTGCGCGTTCGTCAGGCTCGCTTTATAGCCCAAAAGCCACGTAGATTGATTGGCAAGCAGGAAATGGAGCGCTTCATCAGGATTGAGGAACGTTCCCCACGCGGTTCGCAGGCGAATGAGAAAAGCTGCCGTCAGTACGAGAATTGCAATCAAGTCGAAGTGAGCATCCGAGGGAAGTTCATGGTCCGGCTCAGATTCGAGTTTATCTTGCACAGACCGTGTGTAATTCATCAGGAGACGAAGATCAACTAGGACTGCTGTGGCCGAAGCATAGTGCGAGAGCGGCTGCGTTGCACTTCAGAAATTACATACAGTATCAAGATGCCCAGCTCTGGCTCGATGGGATGCCGGTACCGCGGATGCGGAAAGACGAAGTAGTAGATCATCGGATAGCTTAGAACGAGCCAAAAAAAAAGCCATGCGCCCGGCCTACGTCTGCGCAGCGCACGACCGAGTCCCCAAAATGCCAGCACCGAGGAAGCAAGGAATAAAGAATTCCTTAGGAATCCGAGGACCGGAGTTTCTGATGGTTTCGGCAGCCCGCCCCAGTAATAAATAAAGCGTTTCAAGCTGAGGCCGGCAAACCGCGTGTAGTCGGTGCGAATGTAATCGACCGCTTCCCGCTTGCGCTCGGCCACATAAGCGAGCTCACCCAGCTGCCGGTAACGTCGCATTTCCAAAGGATTTTTGGTCGGATGTAGATAGTCCATCCAAGTTCCATCCGCTCCCGGACCATTGCCTAATCTAAGCTCAGCGCCAAAATTTGAGCGGATGAAAACAAATTGTCCGAACACGCGGTGGTTGCGGATCAACCAAGGAGTAGTACATGCAGCGAAAATCATGGTCGCGATAACAACTCCGCCGAGCGAACGTTTGCCAAGCTTGGCGCGGTGGTACCAGATCCACAATCCGGATACCGGTAGAAACGCAAGCAACGCAGTGTTGGTTAGTCCGGCTATGCCCCAGAGCAAGCCAAACTCAAGCCATGGCCTCGTCCCGTCTCTATCCACCATGGTCAGCGTCAACCAGAAAATTACTGCCAACAGCAATGCGGCTAGGCTGGTCTCCCAGACCCAGCGCGTACACCAGAAAATTACTGACGGTAACAATGCCCACGTCCAGGCTGTCCAGACCGCGACTCGTTCGTCGAAACATTCTTTCGCGATCAAGAAAACTGGAACGCAGGTGAGCGCCGAGAAAACACTATTAAGAATTAGCAAAATCAAAGCCGAAGCCCGGCTGTAGACTCCGAACAGTTTGAAAACGCCCGCGATCAAAAAAGGATAAAGCGGCGGCTCCCAACCGGTCGGCCCGGTAGTTTCGTTAAAAGGATTGCTGAATCCTTGGCCTTCGGCGAGTGATCGCCCGATTCGGCCCATCTCGAACCCAAAGTCGAAATTCTTTTGGTTGGCTGGAGCGGTCAGTGCATGCTTACGAGAAGTGAAGCTGTAGGTGTGCCCGATAACGATATAGCCAAAACGGACGCCAAAAGCTATCACCACCATCCAGAAAAAAGATGTGCGCGCTTTTGCCCACCAGCGTCGGCGGACGCTCAAATCTGCGGGTGTCGGATTCGTTGTCGTGGCATCCACAGGAGGTGAGCCATCAAATCAGCGGGGACGGGTTTATTTGTAGCTGATGGAATCCTTTTCAGCAACCTATGCGGGTGCAAGCGAGACCATGTCTCCTTGACACCCCGCTCCTGCCGCCTTTATCCTTAGATTTCGCTCCTTGGAAAACTACGGCCTCTGAGCGTGCTTCCGCGTTCCGTCGCGGTATGAATTTTGGGCGCGGAGATCTCGATGCTTGTCGAAATCAAAGATTTAGAACTCCATCCTATTGATTTTCAGGAGGAGTACCGTCCAGGTGAGCTTGATCTAGGGCCCGACCTTCAGCAGAAGACTAACTTGCACGCTGCAGGGCGCGCTCAACTCATCGAAGAGCATCACGGAAAGCATGAGCGGATCAAAGATATACGGGTCAGCGGCGAACTCTCTACGTCGCTGGAACTGCTTTGCGCTCGTTGCCTCGAGCCTGTGACTGAGGATGTGAGCCGTAAGTTTGATTTGCTATATCGGCCGCTCGGCGCTGATGCTGGCCGGGAAGAACTCTCGGTAACCGGTGCGGAAGCTGAGATCAGCTATTATCAAGGGGAAGGTTTGCTGCTCGAAGATGCTATACGCGAGCAGGTTCTGTTGGCCGTCCCTCTGAAAGTAATTTGCCGCGAGGACTGCAAGGGACTTTGCCCGCATTGCGGGGCAAATCAGAATGTGGAGCGCTGCTCTTGCGCTGAGCCAGTCGAAGATCCGCGCTGGACGCCGTTGAAAGATCTTCGCAGCAAGTTGGGAAACTGATTTAATAAGGGCGTACGAGCGTGTCGCTCGCGCCCACAAAGGAATCTACAATGCCAAATCCAAAACGGCGACACTCCAAAGCACGCACCGGAAGCCGGCGCGCTCATGATTCGCTCAAGGCTCATGCCCTGTCTGAATGTCCGAATTGCCACGAGCGTAAAATGCCGCATCGGGCTTGCCCCAAATGCGGCTATTACAAAGGCCGCGAAGTATTAGAAGTTAAGGAAGCCAGCTAGCGCGACACCTCCATGCCAAGCGTCATAGCCTTGGACGCGATGGGTTCTGACCGCAGGCCGAAGCCTGAAATCGAAGGCGCAATTCAGGCGGCGCGGCACTACGATGTCCATGTGCTTTTAGTTGGCCCGGAACCGGCTCTGCGGGCTGAGTTGGCACGTTATCATGCCGCAGCCGGACTTCCGATCAATGTCGTGCATGCCAGCGAAGTGATCGGCATGGAAGACAAAGCTGTGCAGGCTGTCCGGGCCAAGCGCGATTCGTCCATCCGAGTTGGATTGCGCCTGGTTCGCGACGGCCAAGCCGCAAGTTTCATAACCGCGGGCAACACTGGCGCAGCAATGGCGACGGCCAAGATGGTGCTGGGCGCCATTCCTGGCGTGGACCGACCCGCACTCGCGGCAATCTTTCCCACCGCGATTGGTACGGTCGCCAGCCTGCTCGACGTCGGCGCCAATGTCGACAGTAAGCCGCACAATCTCGAGCAATTCGCGGTCATGGGAGAGATTTATTTTCGCGCTTTGTTCGGGACCAAGCGTCCGCGCGTGGGCTTGCTTTCTATCGGCGAGGAAGAAACCAAGGGCAACGAACTGACCCGGGAGGCTTTTCACCTGCTGCAAAAGCTGCCGCTGAATTTTGTAGGGAACGTGGAAGGTCGGGATTTGTACAACGGTAAAGTGGATGTCATTGTGGCCGACGGATTCGTCGGCAATGTGGCGCTGAAGGTTTCGGAAGGTGTAGCCAATCTCGTTCGTTCCACGTTGAAAGAATCGCTTAAGGCGACCATCACGCGGCAAGTCGGAGCCCTGCTCTCGCGTAGCGCCTTCGCTGACTTCAAAAAACGTCTCGACCACACAGAATACGGCGGCGCGCCTTTGCTCGGCGTCAAAGGAGTTTGCTTTATCACGCACGGCTCGTCGAACGCCAATGCAATCAAGAACGCAATCCGAGTGGCGGCGGAGTTCGCCGAGCATCCGATTAATTCCGAGATTGAAAGAACTTTGACAGGGATTCGCGCAGCGAGGTCTGCACGCGATGCAGCCGAAGACGTTGCCAGCAACGTCTCTACAGTGGTTCGTCTGTAAAAACGTAGCTCCGCTAAGTTCTGTAGGCCTCACTTTTTGTCATCCCGAGCAAAGCGAGGATCTAGGGTTCTTTGTGCGCGGGAGGAAACCCAGATTCCTCGTCGATTCCCTTCTCGGAATGACAGAAATGATTTGCGGATTAACGGCCGTGCTCGCTAGGCTTCGTTGCTAAAATTTCGTAATTGATAACTATGACAACCGTCTCAAACACCAACGGACCGATTGCATTTCTTTTCCCTGGCCAGGGATCGCAAGCCATCGGCATGGGCAAAGAGCTCGCCGAGAAATATCCAATAGCGCGGCAGACATTTGAAGAAGCCGACGAGCTTTTGGGCTACAAACTTTCTCGACTTTGCTTCGATGGCCCGGAGGAGCAACTTCGCCTCACCGAAATTACACAGCCGGCAATTCTGACCGTTTCCGTCGCGGCTTGGCGCGTTTTGAGTGAGAAAGGTCTCAAACCCAGTTTCGTTGCCGGACACAGCCTGGGCGAATATTCCGCGCATGTTGCAGCAGGAACCTTCAGCTTCGCCGATGCGGTGCGCACGGTGCGTCATCGCGGCAAGTACATGCAGGAGGCTGTACCTGTTGGTGTGGGCACGATGGCGGCGATTCTAGGCATGCAGTTCGAAAAAGTCATGGGGGTTTGCCGCGATGCGGCACAAGGCGAGGTTTGCGAGCCGGCAAATATCAACTCACCAGAACAGATCGTCATTTCAGGTCACACCGCAGCCGTCGAACGAGCTACCAAACTCGCGGATGAACGCGGTGCGAAACGGGCGAAAGTATTGCCAGTCAGCGCACCATTTCATTGCTCATTGATGAAACCGGCGCAGGATCGTCTGACCGTAGATCTTTCATCCATTACCTTTAGCAAGCCTTCCGCTGGAGTCGTATGCAACGCCGACGCTGCTTTGCTCAACGAACCAGCCCCCAGCCGCGATGCTCTGATCCGTCAAGTCACAGGCGCAGTGAAGTGGGAGCAATCCATGCGAGTGCTGATTGCACAAGGCGTGCAGAACTTCGTAGAAGTGGGTCCGGGCAAAGTGCTCTCCGGCCTCATGCGACAGATAGATCGATCGAAGACTTGCGTCAACGTGGCTGACGAACCGTCGCTGAACAAAACTCTGGAACAGCTTGCGGTCCGGGTTTAATTAAACTATTCCGTGATCCAGGTCCACCAGTTGCCGCACTGGATTTCGTTGGGAGAAAAAGATAGGGTCTTGTTGGATTTTTCCACCCAGACGTAAGCGTGTTCCAGGCGAGAGTTTACCGTGACTTGAACGATGACCCCGCTTCCACCCGACGGGCTTAGCGAACAATCAACCGAATAAGACTTTGCTAGTCCCCATTCTCCGCCCGGACCCCAGTCACGATAAAAATCGTTATATGCGTATTTCGAATATTGGTTTGGATGCTGCTTCCAATCAGGATCGCGGAACCATACTCCATAAGCCGCCTCGTAGTCCTGTTTCTGCAGCGCAGCGAAGAACTTGTTCACCGCATTGCGTTCGGAGTAATCCCGATAGTGATAAGCCACCCACGCGGCGAGGAGAATAACGACGATCCCGACGATGATTCGCGTACGGCGCCGCCGGTCGCGCGTAGGATCGTATCGTTCAGCATCCATCAATGTCATGGCTCAGATAAGCATAACGGAAAGCAGATAAGAACAAAAAGCTCCGAGCAAAATTGGGCAATTTAGTAATCGGGTAATTGAGTAATTAAAAACGCGGTACGGGAAGTTTATAAAATTTCCAAATTACACAATTACCAAATTCCCGATCCCTTAGAGAGTTCTCTTGAACAGAGGCGTGGCTACCGCCAGGGTGACAAACGCGAAGATGGATAAATAAAGCATGTCCGGCCAAATGGCAGCCATTCCAGTTTCCTTTAACAACACCGACTTGAAGCCGTGTACCGCAAATGTGAATGGGTCCACCTTGGCAATTCCCCGTAACCACCAAGGAAAGGCCTGAATTGGATAGATTGCTCCGCTGGGAAAAAACAACAGCGTATTGAGAATTCCGAAAATCGCTCGCGGCACCAGCGGATCTTCCACGCGAACCATGAGCAGAAACATCATGGTGTTGAATGCGATCGAGGTCAGCAGGATCATGACCATCAACTCCAATACAGTAGCCACGTTGAACACGGTTGCCACGCCTGCGAGCAATGAGCCGATGACTGTGATCACAACTCCAGTCATGACTGCCTTGATCGCTCCGGCGGCGTTCAGACCAAAAACAAGCTCGGTCTTAGTAATGGGCGTAACCAGATATCCTTCGTGCACACCTCGGGCTTTGTCGTCGATGTAGAGCATGCCGCCGCCAATCATCACGGAAACAAACATTGCCAATGTGATCGAGCCCGGCAAAAGATACTTCATATATTCGATGTACGGATAAAGCTCCACAATCTGCAGCACGGTCTGCTGCAAGATGCGAGGTTCAACAGTAGGCTGGTTGAGCGCGTTGGTGATGCTCGTAAGTTCGTCCTCTAGCGTCGAACTCATGAAGTTGTCGCTGTTGTCGACCACCAATGCGATGCGTGGCTGATCTTGCTCATACACCCGCCGCGAATATTGTGGCGGAATAATTACGGCGCCCTGAATCTTACCGTTGCGCACGTCGTCCATCGCGCTCTTGGGGTCGTTGTAGTAGACGGGCTCAAACGTCCGCATGTTCGCGCGGACTGAATCAAAAGCTTCGCGAATTTTGAGCGCCTGCGTGCCGCCATCCTGATCCACGAGTCCTAGTTTGGCGTCGCGAATCTTTCCACCGAACGCATTGCCCAGCACGATGAGTTGCACCAAGGGGAAAATCATGGACGCCATCATGAGTGCAGGCGAGCGGAAGAACTTTCGCATTTCGCGTTCGACAATGGCAAGGATGTGATTCATGGCTGCAATCCCGGTCTGGGTGGCATCACGAAGGCATGCGCTTTAACCAGTTCATCGCGCAACTGGCGTCCGGTGTAGTGTACGAAGACGTCGTCCAGCGTTGTATTCTGCACGGACAAAGATCGGATTTTGACTCCGCTGTGCACCGCCGCTTCCACCAGTTCGGTTGTGGTTCGCGATCCGTCTCCGGTCAAAATCCGATACATGCCGGCGCCCTCATGCTGGACGGAGGTCACCGCACTGAGTTTTTTCAAACGTTCTTCCCAATCCGAAGCTGCGTTTTCGAACTGCGCTTCGATCACATTCGATCCGGGCACGCTGGCTTTCAGCGCCGGCGGGGTATCAAGTGCCACGAGTCTTCCGTGATCGACAATCGCGATGCGGTCGCACAGCCGGTCAGCCTCGTCCATGTAGTGAGTTGTGATTAGGATGGTGAGCTTGCGATGACTTTTGATGCTGGTCAGCATCTCCCAGACCGCGACGCGAGACACCGGATCGAGGCCTGTGGTGGGCTCGTCAAGAAAGAAAATCCGCGGACTGTGCACCAGACCACGCGCAATTTCCAGCCGCCGTCGCATACCGCCGGACAGCGTTTTGGTCTGCGCCGAACGCCACTTCGTCAGGTCTACCAACTCCAGCAACTCATCAATCGCCTCTTTACGCTTTTTCGCAGGAACGTCGTAGAGCTTGGCATAAATGTTGAGATTTTCCTCGACGGTAAGGTCAAGATCGCTGGTAAGCGCCTGCGGAATTACGCCGATCGCCCGCCGAACCCCCTCTGGATCCCGTTGCACGTCATGCCCGGCAATCCGCGCAGTTCCTGCAGTAATTGGAATCAGCGTGGTCATCATTCGAATAAGGGTAGACTTGCCCGCACCATTCGGTCCCAGCAAACCGAAAATCTCTTCTTCCTTCACGTTGAAAGAAACGTCGTCGACTGCGGTGAAGTCGCCATATTTCTTGACGATGTGGTCCACTTCGATCGCATTCGACGCAGCAGCATTTTCAGCCGGGCTATGCCCATTGCTGGGAGCGCCCGCACCTTGTCCATTGCTGAGGTCGGTAATCATGGACGTGGAACCGCCGATGCGTTTTCTCGCGCAGTTCCTTTGAGCTGATCTGGCGAGACTAAGACCTCGGCGGTCATGCCGGGAACGTATGCACCCTTCGGATTGTCCAGCCGAACTTTCAGCACAATGGTTCTGATATCGCGCTTCCGCCGGCCAACATCTCTTTGAGTCGCGAAGTCCGCCTCAGCTGATTTGAAAAACACCTTGCCCGAAGCAATGGTTCCGCCCGGCAGCCGCACTCGCAGCGTGTCTCCCAATCCAATGTGATCCGCATCGGTCTCAGGAATCGCGGCTCGCACCCAGGTATCGCCGAGGTCGACAATCGTGACAATCGCTTGCCCCGCATTCAGCACTTCGCCTTCGCGAGCGGCACGCACAGAGACTGTTCCCGTCACGGGCGCGTAAATCTTCGTGTAGCCTAAGCGAACTTCAGACTCCTTGAGCATGCTTTCTGCATTGGCAACTTGCGCGCGTGTGGATTGAACCGTATTCTGAGCAGCCGCAGCCTGATGAGTATTCGCGATGGCGGTATTCAAATCGGCCTGCGCTGCGCTCACTTGCTCCTGCAGCGATTGCACCAGCGCCTTCTGCGCTGCCAGATTCGTCTCCGCCTGCACACGATCCTGATCGGAAGCGACTCCCTCTTTAGCGAGTTCAATCATGCGGCGGCTGTCACTTTCGGTGCGCTCGAGCGTTGCTTCAGCTTGCAGTAGTTGTGCCCGAGTGGACTGCAGTCGCGCTTGCGCATTTACGACGCTGCTCGAGGTTGATCCCTTGGTTGCTTGCAAAGTAGATTGGGTCTCGGCCACTTTTGATTTCAAACTATCGATGGTGGCAGCCGCTGCTCGTTCCTCGGCTTCTAGTTCGGAGGGATCAAGAACCGCGATCAGATCGCCCTGTTTTACCTGCGTGCCTTCGTCAACCAGCAACTTCGCAAGTCGTCCTCCGATCTGCGGACTGACAATTACCTGGTTCGAATCCACCGTACCGATCAGAATAAGGTCCTTATTGCTGGGCGTGGAAGCGAGATAGTACGTCAACGATATGGCGAAGATCACGCCTAGAATGATGAGAAATTTATTACGTACGCTCATGCTCGTGCTCCCCGGGGTTTTCCGCTTAAGTCTTGGAACAAGGAGGCCGAAATCAAATCCAATACCGCTGCCCGGCGCGCCGCTACTCGCTCTGGAGACATGGGATCAGTGCCCGTCATAAGCCGCATCACCGGGGCGCTGTTGAAATAGAAAACAATGACGGCGATCATCGATGGAATGAAATGCAAGGGATCAACAGGCCGGAATTCCCCGCTGAATTGTCCTTTCTTAAGCACTTCTGCTAGCCGCCCAAATAGGGGACGAAAATACTTTTTCACAATTCGCTCCAGATGGTTCGCCCGGCCACGCCCAACACCCATCATTTCGCCTTGTACAATCCGCGGATATTGGGGATGGCTCGCGACGTAATCGAAATGCGCGGCTGCGTAAGCGAGAATTTTCTCCCGGGGCGGCAGATCGCGCGAAAAAACTTCGGCCAAATGCGCCACCAGTCCTCCAAAGACCTGATCGAGCACCGCGCCGTACAAGGCTTCTTTGTCTTTGAAGTAGTAATACAGAAGAGCCTTGTTGACTTTGGCGGCGCGGGCGATGGCATCGGTTCTGGCCCCAGCTACACCCTCGCGCGCAAACTCCCGGACCGCTGCGTGGAGGATAGCGGCGCGGCTTTGCTCGGGGCGCCTGCGGGATCCCAATCGCGATTTGGCAACAACACTTCGCATATAATTAATTAACCGGTTAGTTAGATTATACCAAGGCTGGAGAAGATACACAAACGCGCAAACGGAGACCGAAAGTGCTGAGACGACTGCGAGCCGTAAGAGCTGGGTTATTCGCAGTACCAGAGCTTAAGACGTTTGTTGGAACACAGCGGCTTGAGCATTTTTGCCTGACGGGACTGGGTCCACGCGTAACTGCAACCCGTCAACTTGGCGCACTACCACGGGCTGTCCCGCTGGAACATTAGCCGAGGAAATGGCATCCCAAAGTTCCCCGTGGACGAAGACTTTTCCTTGCGGTGATAAAGCGCTTTGAGTCAGACCGATCTCTCCGATGAGACCTTGAATTCCGGTCACGACCTTATTAGCTCGGGCTTTCAGCGCGATGCTCATTAAGAAAACCGTGATGATCCCCAGCGGAATGCTGACTGCAAGAGCCGTCAGCAAATGAACTCGCATCTCGGGAATAGGTGCGTCCACCAGGAGCAAACCGCCCAACGTGAGCGTAACGATTCCGCCGATCGCCAGCACCCCATGCGCGCCAAACTTTGCTTCCAGCGCGAACAGGATAAAAGAGGCAAAGATCAGAACCACGGCAGCGAAGCGCGTGGGCAGCAGGTTCAGCGCAAAAATTGCCAGAAGAATGAATACCACTCCCACCGTTCCGGGAACGACTGCGCCGGGATGATTGAACTCGGCGTAAAGCGCGAGCGCCCCGACAGCGAGCAGAATAAAGGCCACATTCGGATCCAAAAGGTAAGCAAGGATGTGCTGCTTCAGCGTCATGTCGAACGGCCGAACGGATTGACCAGTCAGATTGAGCACCACCGTCTGGCCGTCGAATCGCTTCACCTGCTTGCCTTGCAATTGTTTGAAGAGGTCGTCCTCACTAGGAGCTACGTAGTCAATAAGTTTTTGCGAAAGCGCTTCCTGATCGGTGAAAGACTTGGACTGGCGCACGGCGGTTTCGGCGACTTCCACGTTGCGACCCCGCTTGCCCACTACTGATCGCATGAGGGCCGCGGAATCATTTTCGATCTTTTCCTTCATGATGTCGTCCATCTTGCCGCCGCCGAGTGAAACAGGGTGAGCCGCGCCGGTATTGGTCCCGGGAGCCATGGCCGCGACGTCGGCGCTCTCCAGAATAAAAAAACCGGCGGACGCAGCACGGCTCCCGCTAGGGGTGACGTAGATGATTACGGGCACGGGCGAGGCCAGGATTTTTTCAATGATGTCGCGAGTAGACTCAAGCAGGCCGCCGGGGGTGTTGATCTCAATCAACAATGCCTGGGCTTTGCTGCGTTCGGCCTCGGCAATGGCCCTCCCGATGTACTCATCGGTGATGGGATGAATTGCGTCATCGACTACGATCTTTAATACTTCGGCGGAAGAGGCAGTCGAGAAAATGACTAACAGCAGCCCAGCCAACAGAGAAATGCGTGGAACAATAAACAGCTTCATCGATTGGGCAGCGGCTGCGCTTCCTGCGCCAGCTTGGCTGCAACGGCGCGTTTGAGCGCCAGCGCGGCCGCATTGGAGGGTTCCAAATGCAAAGCCCTGTCAATGTTCTCCGCGGCCGCTTCAGCTCTATTGTCTCGCAAATCAAGCTTCGCTAACACTAAAAGCGGCTCCGAAAACTGGCGTAGCCGCAATGCCTGTTCGGCTTCGGACCGAGCCGCGGCGGGCTCATTCTCCGCTTCCAGCACGCTGGCCAGGCCGGAATGAGCCTCAGCGTTTGCGGAGTTGAGCGCCAGCGCCTTTTTAAATTCGGCTTCGGCTTCGGTGAGGAAGCCTTGGGCCAGCAACTGATGTCCGCGATCGCTGTGGAATTTCGCATGAGTTCGCGAATCAGTTTTGGCCAGCCGTGACTCGGCCGCAGCGTTAATTTTCAGGGCGAGCTGGTGGAAGGAACTCTCGTCGTAATTGGCGCGAATGCGCTCCGGTGGAGCTTTCTGGGCTCCTCGGTTTGAAGAGGCCGCCTCTGATGTGATTCCGTTAAGGAAGGATTTGGCCTCGGAATCCGCAGCTTTCAGCACCAACGTCTCGTGCAGTTGACGCGAGGCGCCTGCCATATCGCCGGTGCGGTAGAGCTCGATGGCAAGGTTGAAATGATAATCAGGATCGTTCGGATCCGCATCGATCGCTTTCTGGAAACATTGGGCAGCGATTTTTCGATCGATATGAGAATTGACCGCGCCCAGGTTGTTGTAAACCTCAGCCAGGGGTAACCGGGCTGCTACGGATCGAAAGGCTGAGTCAGCTCGCTGAAAATCTCCGTGGTAATAAGCCGCCAGGCCCAGATAGAAATTCGCCTCCCGAACGAGCGCATCGTCCTGCGGCATTCGCGCCAGAGTTGTGACCGCCAGTTCATATTGCCGTGCTCGATAGTAAGCTTTGCCGAGTTCCAGCAACGCCGCGGAATAGGCCGGATTCAGCCGAAGGGCTTCGCGAAAACGTTGGATCTGCTCATCCGCACTGGCTGCATTGATTCCGCGTATGTAGTTTTCAAACGCATCCAATCGGATCGGAGGCGCTCCGGCTACATACGCCTGACGGCTGATGGAGATATCCGGACGAAGCGCATGCAAAACATCCCACGCCAGCGCCGTTTGAATATCGATGAGTTGTATCAGCGGACCAGACTCGGACATCTCAGGCAGCAGGTGCTGGCGGCGCATATCCAGCAATTGCGCCGTGGTAGCGAAGCTCCGGCCATCGAAGCGGTAAAGACCAAGCACCACATAGTCCACATCGAGTTGTTCGGCGATGCGGTAGACCGTAGCGCGCGAGGGATGCAGTTCGAGCGGAATGCCCACCCGATCGTAAGCGCGAATGCGATCTTCACGCGGCAGCACGAACAATGTAGCGGAGTTCAGGCGCTCTTGCAGCAACTCAGGAAATGAATCGCTGATCCACTCGATGCCCGGAGCTTTAGATTGATTTTCAAAAGGAACTACCAATATCGTTTCACCCGCCGTGGTGGGCGTCTCGGCGAAAGCGGCCGCCGACAAAAGCAAACAAAGAACCACGCTTAGACGAAGGAATTTCAAGGCCACTAGATTATATCCGCCGGTCGCTCGCGGCTTGAGGGATGAAAGACTCTGAACCTCCGCGCTACCAGCTTTGACGAAAAAACATCGCCAAAGGGCCATTGTCATGGCACCGCTTCGGTGATATAAGACTCCGCCATGACCAATGGGCCGATTTACGCCCAACATCCGAGAACAGATCGAAAGCAGAGAGGAGATCTCAAGTGAAGCTTCGCGCATACTTCGTGATCGTCAGTTTTCTGTCCATGGCGGCTGTCTTAACTCTGGCTCAAACGCCCGCGCCAACCACAAGTCTCTCTTCGACCCAGGTTCCACGGCTCATCAAATTCTCAGGTGTGGCGAAGGACGAAGCCGGCAAGCCCAAGACCGGCCTCGTGGGCGTCACGTTTTCCTTGTACAAAGACCAGGAAGGCGGGAGTCCGTTGTGGTTGGAAACAGAGAACGTCCAAGCCGATGCAACAGGATACTACATCGCACTTCTGGGCTCGGCGAGTGTGGAGGGAGTTCCGTTGAGCCTGTTCAGTTCCGGGGATGCGCAGTGGTTGGGAGTTCAGGTTCAGGGCCAGCCCACGCAGCCTCGCGTCTTGCTAGTCAGCGTTCCTTACGCGCTTAAAGCGCACGAGGCGGAAACCCTTTCAGGAAAAAGCATTTCGGATTTCGTGCTCCTTAACAAGAGCGCAGCGGCCACGACAACAGCGGCCAACGCTCCGGCTATCTCGAATGGTGCCAGTGGCTCGCAGCCGCCATCAGCAGCGAATGGCCCGACAAGTTTCGTCGGAACCAATACGACTCAAATTGTGACAGTAACTCAGAAGGGTACGGGAGTCGGATTAGCGGCCACCGCCAGTACGCACGCGGCGGTCGCGGGCGCGATCACGGGAAAGTCAAACACGGCGGTATATGGTCTCGCCAGCAATACCGGCAAAGGCAGCAATGCGGCCGGAGTTACAGGGGTCGCCAATTCGGAAACGGGGCCGGGAGTCCAAGGCATAACCACGAGCCCCGCGGGATTCGGTGTACAGGGTGTAGTTAATTCGAGTACGGGCGGGACCGCCGTCCAAGGCGTCAACAACGCAACGTCTGGACTCTCTAATGGCGTGTCGGGCAAAGCACAAGTACTGGCAAAGGGAGTGCGGGAGTAGCGGCTAACGAAAACGCCACCACCGGCCAAGTCTACGGAGTGAATGGCTACACGGGTTCCACTGGTCCCTTCGCCGCCGCCGTAAACGGCTATGAGGGCGCTACTACGGGCCAAGTCTTTGGCGTGAGCGGGGGAACCAATAGCACGACCAATTTTGCTGCGGGCGTGACCGGTTTTGAAGGCGCCACTAGCGGGCAAGTTTATGGCGTCACTGGTGGAACGAACAGCAGCACGAACGGCGCCACCGGAGTTAACGGTTACGAAAGCTCGAAGACGGGGCAGGTGTTCGGGGTCTTCGGATCAACCACGAGTGCGACGAATTTTGCCGCAGGAGTAGGCGGGAATGCGAACGCCACCAGCGGCCAGGTCTATGGTGTCGTTGGAGTATCGAATAGCACGACCAATGGTGCCGCCGCTGTAAACGGTTATGAACCTGCCACTACGGGCACAGTCTACGGCGTCAACGGGAGCACGCCCAGCACGTCGGGAATCGGTGTCGGCGGCGCTGCCACTGCGACCAGCGGCAACACAATCGGAGTGTCTGGCTCCAGCGCCAGCCCGAACGGCGCTGGCGTTTCGGGGAGCAATTCGTCCAGGACCTGCTGTTTCGCCGCCGGTGTGTTTGGACAAACCGTCGGTGGTACGGGAGTCCTCGGCTCAGCCACCGCCACCAGCGGTGTTAACTTTGGTGTGCAGGGCCTCACCGCAAGCCCTGGCGGCGTCGGCGTTCATGGCGGAAACACCTCAACCGGGGCCGCCGTAGATCTCGCCGGGACGACGTTTCTCGTCAACGCCTACGTCGGCAAGACCGGCGAGTTTAACGTCGACAATTCCGGCAACGGCTACTTCGCGGGCAATCTCAACGTGACCGGCAAACTGACCAAAGGCAGCGGATCATTCAAGATCGACGATCCACTCGATCCAGCGAATAAGTACCTCTCCCACTCGTTCGTCGAATCGCCTGACATGATGAACGTCTACAACGGAAACATCACAACAGATCGGCATGGACTAGCAACCGTGACATTGCCCGACTATTTCGAAGCGCTCAATGGCGACTTCCGCTATCAGTTGACAGTAATCGGCCAGTTCGCGCAGGCCATCGTGAAACGAGAAATTGCCAACAACCGGTTTACGATCAACACGAATAAACCACTAGTCAAAGTGTCGTGGCAGGTGACCGGAATTCGACACGACGCTTACGCCAACCAGTACCGCATATCGGTCGAGGAGGAGAAGGCGTCTGGGGAGCAAGGTTACTATTTGCATCCGGAAGTATTCGGACAGCCGGAATCGAAGAGCATCTCGGCGGCCCATAAGTCTGCACAGTCTTCATCGGACGTAGTGGCGGACGCATCACACAAATAGATTGTCTGCTACTTTCATTCGACGCCAAACGGGCGGTCCTGGACGCACACCCGTTTGCGTGACTCAATCCGCTGTCATTTTGTCCTTGCCTCGCTCCTGCGCAGTGCCGTTTTGTTCCTTCATCATTTCCCCCCAGCTTGGCAAGGTTTGATCCCCGGTGATCAACTGTGCTCCACGCTCGTAGGTAAAGTACGACCACGCCCATTGGATCATCACCAATATGCGGTTGCGAAATCCGATGAGAAAGAACACGTGAACGAACAGCCACGACAGCCAGGCGATAAATCCAGAGATGTGAATTTTCCCAAACTCCGCGATCGCAGCCGCGCGGCCAATAGTCGCCAGACTGCCTTTGTTGGCGTAATGAAAATCGTGCCGCGATTTTCCTTGCAGGTCGTTCGCAATATTGCGGGCTGTCGCCTTTCCCTCTTGGATTGCGGCCGGTGCAACGCCCGGTACCAGTTGCCCGTTTTTGTCTTTCAGTGCAGCTAAGTCTCCAATTACGAAAACCTCGCGATGGCCGGGGACGCTCAAATCCGCAGTAACCAGCACGCGTCCCGCGCGGTCAATGGGCGCTCCAAGTTTCTTGCCCAGCGGCGACGCGGCTACTCCCGCAGCCCATAGAATAACCGCGGCAGGCAGACGCGTCGTTCCCATATGCACCGCGGCAGCTTCGACGTCGGTAACCATCGTGGATGTGTGTACCTCAACTCCCAATGCACGGAGTTGGTCCTCTGCGCTTCGCGATAAATCCTCGGAATAAGCCGGCAGAATTCGCGGACCGCCTTCGAGCAAAATGATTCGCGCGTTCCTGGTATCGATGGAATTGAATTCCTCTGCCAGGGCCCGGTGGGCAATTTCCGAGAGCGTTCCGGCCAGTTCTACTCCGGTGGGACCGCCGCCGACAATCACGAAATTCAGCTGCACATTCTCGCCGGTGCTGGCGGCGTGTCGCTCGGCGAGTTCAAATGCGAGCAAGACTCGGCGGCGGATTTCCAGCGCATCTTCGATAGTTTTCAGGCCCGGAGCAAACGGTTCCCAGTTGTCGTGTCCGAAATAGGCATGGCTGGCGCCCGCGGCCACAATCAGATAGTCGTATGAAATTTCCCGGTCGGCGAATTTTACGATACGCCGCTGCAAATCGAGTTCGTTTACTTCTCCGAGAAGGACTTCGATGTTGCGATGTTTGCGCACAATCCAGCGAATGGGCGTGGCAATTTCCCCGGGAGACAATCCTGCCGTTGCGACCTGATACAGCAGCGGTTGGAAGTTATGGTGATTTCTGCGGTCTATCAATGTGATCCGCACCGGATGGCGCGCAAGGCTAAGAGCGGCGTTAAGGCCGCCAAATCCAGCTCCAATAATCACGACCTGCGATGTTGCCTTTAGGTTCATCCGCTTTTTCGCCTCGCTGCATGGCGCTTACAATAGAAGAAACTGCATCTTATTACTAGATTCGCGCCATGGCTCCCGAGTTGAAAACTTTAATTCCCAAGGTTGAGTCGTGCCACCTGCCTCCATTTGTTCAAACGCGGCAACCGGAGCCAAGGCTGCCTTTCAACTTGAGCGACTCGCAACAAGTGGGCATTGTCTTCGCTCTGATCATGATCGCAGTGTGGACGCCGCAAGGTCGCATCAATACTATCGTGAGTCTGCTGGCGGCATTTTGCATTGTGTGGTTCACAGTGCGCAGTCACTTCTCAATTGGTGAATTAGGACTCGCCCAGCCTAGCTCTGGGGTGGTCGCCATTCTTGCGGCTGGGGCACTTATGGTAGCGGCGATTGTCGTTGCAGGTGCGTTGATGCATAACCTCGGACCGGCTCAGCCGGCACCGTGGAAAAGGGCATGGCAGTATGGTATTTGGTCGTTGCAGCAGGAATTCATTCTGCAATCTTTTTTCTTTGTACGCCTGGAATCAGTTCTGGGCGGCCGGCGCGCTAGAGTGCGTGCGGCGCTTTTGTTCTGCATCGCGCACGTCCCCAACCCGCTGCTGACCGTGCTCAGTTTCATTGGCGGCTTAATTTTCTGTGAGCTGTTTCGCCGGTATCGCAACCTTTATCCGTTGGGTGTAGTGCATGCCACTTTGGGCCTGACGATTGCCGCGAACCTTCCTGACAACCTGCTTCATCACATGCGAGTTGGGCTCGGTTATTTGTTATATCGTCTGTGACCTAAAAATACTTGCAGTCCCTCCGCAAAGCTCTCTGACATTTCCGCGTCTTAATCGGATAACATGGCCCGATCACGCGAGCACACGCTTTGCATTCAAAACTACCGCAAACAGAGCCTCTCATCGACATAGGGCCGCAGCGCACCAATGCGTCGCGCTGGATCCTCTTTCTGATGCCTTCCGTTTCGGATTTGCTTTTTGTTGCAATGCTCCTTGGCCTGAGCTGCGGCCCTATGGGACGACTTCTGCTGCGTGATGCGGGAACGGGATGGCACATCCGCAACGGGCAGTTGATGCTGCAGACGCACTCCATCACGCGCGTCGATCCGTTTTCAGCCACCATGAGCGGTCATGCATGGTACGCGTGGGAGTGGCTTTACGACATCTTTATGGCGAGCATTCATCATTGGCTGGGGCTGAACGGAGTTGTCTTCGTCAGTGCAGCAATTATGGCGGCGACGTTCGTCTTGATTTTTCGCTTCGCCATGCGACGTGGCGGCAGCTTGCCGATTGTGCTTTTTATGCTGGTGCTTTCGTTGGGAGCTTCGGCTGTCCATTTTCTGGCGCGGCCTCATGTCTTCAGTTGGTTGTTCACCGTGCTCTGGTTTGAGCTGCTGGACTCTGTAGCGAAGTCGCACAGCGGAAGTCGACGGTTTTTTTTCTTACCCCTTCTGATGCTGCTGTGGGTAAATCTGCATGGCGGGTTCGTGTTCGGTTTTGCTTTGTTGGCGGTATATATATTCGCTGCCGGGATCGAATACTTCACCTGTCCTGAGCAACGGCCGCAAACTCGCAGCCGACTTCACCGGCTCGGTTTGGTCAGCCTGCTCTCGCTGCTTGCGAGTTTCGTTAATCCGTATGGCTACAAGCTGCACCTGCATATTTACCACTATCTGTCTGACAAATTTCTGATGAACCAGGTCAGCGAGTTCCGCTCGCCGGATTTTCACGGTGCGGCACAGCAGTTTTTCGCCGTTTTATTGTTGGTGACGATTGTGGTCCTAGCCGGCGCCCGGCGACAGCAGCCAGCACCATTGCTCGTAATTCTTTTGGCGACTTATAGCGGTCTGTACGCTTCGCGTAATCTCCCGGTGTCTTCGATTCTGCTGACGTTGATTGTCGCGCCTATATTGAGCAATACCATCGCAGCCAGTGCCGGAAATGGCAGGATTGCGCGTTGGCTGCGCTCTGGCATTTCACGCGTGCAAAGCTTCGGCGCGAGAATGGAGAAGCTGGAGCTTGATTTTCGAGGCCATATTTGGCTGATGATTGTGCTCGTTCTGGGCGTAGCGGCTTGCATGAACGGCGGACGCCTTGGGTCTACCCAGCTTTTAAACGCTGATTTTGATGACAAGCGTTTTCCGGCGGAGGCCGTTCAGGCAATTATTCAAAACGATATCCGGGAACCGATTTTCTGTCCGGACCAATGGGGCGGATATCTGATTTATAAGCTTTATCCGCGAACCAAAGTCCTAGTTGACGACCGCCACGATTTATATGGCGACCAGTTTTTCAAAGATTACTTGAAGGTAATTTACGTGCAACCTGACTGGAGCAAAATTCTCGACGAAAGGCACGTGGACTGGGTATTGGTGCAGAAAAATTCTTCGTTGGGAACCATGCTTGAGATAACGGCGGGATGGAAACTGATCCACGCGGATGGCACTTCAGTTCTGTTTCATCGCGAAACGTAAAGTTATTTTGGCATCTACCGTAGTTAGAGAAACTAAGAATGTCCGGACCCAACTGCAGTCGAAGGCTTCACGTTGGCGGCTGACTTGGTGAGGTCCTCCACCGTCTTGGAATCGAGTTGATAGAGTGTTGCCGGCTCGTTTTCTCTCTTCGCGATGTAAATGTCACCCGATTTCGAAATCGAGACCTTTTCCACCTTCTTGCCGTCGCCGGATGTGACGGTGAGGTCGATCATCGGCGCAGTAAATCCTGAATCGACAAACTTGCTGGCCGAGAACTCGCGGATTTTATCGACGAGATCCTGCACCGTGCCGGGATCCTCCTTTTTCGCATCACCCGACCACCAATCTTCCCCGCTCCTCGTCAGGAAGTAGGTTTTCAATCCGTCGCGAACTTCAATTTTGTTAGGATCGTCCGAGCCGAGATCGAACAACTTTTTGTTGCGAAAATCTTCGAGGTTCTTGTCGAGCGCCTGTCCGAGCGTGCTCGGAACTTTGTAAACGCCCTCGACCGCACTAGACTTTGCGTAATATTCGTCCTTGTTTTTGCGCACCTGAAGTTCTTGCCTTCCGGACTCAGCTGTGACTTTCGCCGTCGCGATCGGACTAGCCGAAGCAAACTCTGAAGCTGTTTTCTTCTGATCGTCGGTTGCACTCAATTCCATCTTGGCGTCAGTGAGCGCGCGGACTAGGGAATCGACTTGCGCAGCATCCGCTCGCAGCGGCTTCGGCTTCACGATTTGCCATTCGTCCTTGTTGCGGCCAAATGCCATCTCCTGCTTTTTCGCGACGAGATCAACCTCGCTAATCTTATCCGCGTTCACTGTTAACAGACGTTTGTCGCGCAGATCGTTTGCACTTTTGTCGATGCTGGTCTTGTCGTAACTCGGGATGGTAAAGATGCGGGGATCTCCGCCGAGTTTGGCATAGATTGCGTTGCCGGCGGGAGTTGCGTCCCCCAACAGCAGGCTCTGCATCTGATTATTTTTCTCCGTCAAGTCAACTTCCAATTTCGGAGCGTCCAAACCGTAGGGAGCAAGATTGCTGGCTTTCTCTTCCACCAACCTTTCGGAGTTCAAGGATGAAAAAGTTCCCAGCAAGCTGGAAACCGCGCCCTGATCCGCTGGAAGCGCCGCAGGCGAAGTAATCTGCCATTGCCCCGCGCCATTGCGCTCAGCAGCGACTTGTTCCGTACCGTCTTTCTTTAGAGCAAATTTGGAAATATCTGGAGTCTTGACCGCGAGAATTTTAGGCGCTGCATCAGCCGAAGCTTCCGTAGTCTCCGCCGGCTTGTGATGATTCGACCAGTAGAGTGCTCCGACGAGTCCCGCAAGAATAATGGCTGCTACGATGAGACCGCTTCCTTTCATCTATCGCCTCCGCCACCAGACCGACACTCCGGCGAAAACTACGACCAGCGGCAGCAGGAACTGACTGGTGATCCGCACCATATTCATCTGGGCGCGCGTCATGGTCACGCGGCGGTCTTCTTCTTGTTTGGGACGGATCGAGATCAAATCTTCATCCGACGCTAGCCAGTCGATCGTGTTCAACGCCAGATCGCTATTGCCGGTAAATGTGATGAATGAGTTTGCCGCCCACGATGAACTGCCGACGACCACGAACCGGCCCTGTGAGTCCTGCTTGCCAGTGTTGTAGGTTCCGGCTGCAGCGATGGTCAGCGGTCCTTTCTTATTTTTCGGATCATTGGGATCAACCGCCGGCGAACTCAAATTGTTCGTTGCCAGGCTGGTAGTCGACGAATCAAACAACTTCTGCACCGACGTCTTGTCGCCGTTCTTGACCTCGATTGAACGCGAAAGTGGAAAGCCGGTTGCCGTGCCCTTCATGCCATTCACGATCGGTTGGGAGTCGTAGCTAGTAACAAGTGCTACCTGCGGTCCGACACCCGCAAGCTGGCCAATGGGATTCAAGTCCAGAATCAGATCCTTATCCATGGTCACGCCCCAGCTTTGCAGCAGGCTGGTAAGGGCATCGTTGTCCGCGATTTCGGATCGTCCGATTTTCAGCGGCGGATCCAACATGAGCAGAGCGCGTCCGCCATCTTCAACATATTTCTTGATGGCGTCGACTTCGGGCTGCTGATAATTTCGCGTTGGTCCGCCGACTACCAGCGCTGTGCAATCGCTCGGAACTTCGGCTTTCTGCAACAAGTCGATCGATTTCGCTTCATAGTTGTCTTTGCCCAGTAGCTGTTTGAAATTGGAGAAACCGTTCCGCTCAGAATCGTCGATCTGATGCTCTCCGCTTCCCGCGACAAAACATACGGTACGGGTTTTGTTTTTCAGCACGCGGATCAGCGCTCCAGTAATGCCTTCCTCCGTCATGCTCTTGGCTTCTTCTTTTCTATCGCCAACCTGCACAATCGCGGTTCCGTAATTCTTTATGCCTGCCTCGCGAGCTTCCTGCGGCTTCTTGTCGGGATCGATGTAGTCAACGTGCAGTTTCGGCGACAAACTGGTGTACTCCCCAAGCAGGTCTTTTGCGTGCTGGAAGCGCGTTCCCTGGTCGAAATAGACGATGGTCGCGTTTTCCTTCAACCCTTGGACGATTTTCGCAGTCTGTTCTGACAGGCTGTAGCGCTTGTTCGACGTGGCGTCATAGGATTTGGTATAGCGATCGGCGAGCACGTTCACGATCACCACAGCGGCTATTACGACAAGTATGTAGACGGCAGCGTAAGCCGCGTACTTCGTCTGTCTGGCTTTCAGCAATTGCGTATTCAACTACAACCTCCAGCGGAGAGATTCCATGGAACGCGCCGTGAAAAACAGTCCCAGGAAAATCACCGTCACATAAAAGATTACGTCCTTCGAATCGAGCACGCCTTTGGCGAATGATTCGAAGTGCGTGATTATTGACATGTACGCGAGTACTTGGGCCCAGGAGGAAGTTTCGTATCCGCTGACCCATTCCAAAATCCACAGCAACAGGCAAATGCCGAACGTAGCAGCGCCAGCGATGATTTGATTCTTCGTCAACGTTGAAATAAACGTGCCAATCGCTAGCAATGCACCCGCCTGCAGCAATAATCCGAGATAACCAATTACAAGTGGCTTCCAATCGGGCTTGCCATACTTGAATAGAAAAGCAAAATTCACCGCCGCCACCAGCAGCATGCAACCATACAAGCTGAGAGCTGCCAGCCACTTTCCGATGATGATTTCGATGTCGCGCACTGGCGAAGTCGCCAGCAGTTCGATGGTGCCGCTGCGCTTTTCTTCCGCGAACAGCCGCATGGTAATCATGGGAATGAAGAACAGGCCGACTACTCCGACATTTGACAGCAATGGCCTGATCACCATTTCGTTGAGGTTCATCGGCATCGCCTGGCCGCGCATCTGCGATTCCATGCCCATCAAAACGAAATAACCGAGCGCGTTCCAGAAGAAGAAACCAAAAATCAGCGCGAACATCGTCAGCAGCAAATACGCGATCGGAGATGCGAAATAGCTGCGAAGCTCTTTGCGGCAGATAATCAAGATATTTCGCATTTACTGTACCCCCTTGACTGCGACTTCTTTTTCGTCTGTAGCTGGTGTTTCTTTGCCGGTGAGTTGAAGGAAGATTTCTTCCAGGCTCATCGCCGTGGGACGAAGCTCGTTCAAGTCCCATCCGGACTCAACCACGGCACGCGCCAGATCGCCGCGGACAAAACCTTTTCCACTTTCAACTTCAAAACTCTTGCGATTCTGTTGGCTTTGCTTAGCCACCACGCGGCTTACGCCGGCAACCTGCTCAAGCCGCCGTTGCACGGCCGCGAAATCGAGGCTGCCGTTACGGCCGCTAACTTCGACCAGCACCGATTCCGCTCCGCGAGCGCGATTTTGCAGGTTGTGAACTGAATCTGTCGCGACCAGTTTGCCTTTGTTAATGATGAGCACTTGCTCACAAGTCTGTTCGACTTCCGGCAGAATGTGAGTGCTGAGAATGATTGTGTGATCGCCGCCCAGGCTCTTGATCAGATCGCGAGTCTCGTTAATCTGCTTGGGATCGAGCCCAGCCGTGGGCTCGTCGAGGATCAGCACATCCGGATTGTGAATGATGGCCTGAGCCAGACCCACGCGTTGACGGTAGCCTTTCGAAAGTTTCCCCAGCAGTTTGTTCTTTACATCGGCAACCGCGCAACGATCGGAAACATAATCGACTCGCTTGCGCAACTCCGCGCCAGACAGCCCTTTCAGCTTGCCGACGAAAGTCAGATACTCGCCGGTCTCCATTTCTGGATAAAGCGGCGGAGTCTCTGGCAAATAACCGATGCGCTTTTTGACCTCAAGCGGCTGCTCCAAAACATCGTAGCCGGCTACTGTAGCGCTGCCGGAGGTGGGCGAAAGAAAACCCGTCAGCATGCGCATGGTTGTGGTCTTCCCCGCCCCGTTGGGACCGAGAAAACCGACGATTTGCCCTTTTTCAACCTGAAACGAGATATGGTCGACGGCAATATTACGAGCGTATCTCTTGGTAAGCTCTTTAACGGTGATCATAAGAGGTTTTTCGAGGAATTACGGTCTGCAAGCCCGAACCGTACTTCTGTTGAACAGTTCAAGGCTGAACATATATGTTAAAAATCTTGGAGCGGAGATGTCAAATCGCGGCAGTTAAATTTTACAACCCTGCGGAGGCTCGATGAAGTATCGCAAACTCGGCCGGACCGGATTTGAAGTAAGTGAAATTGCGCACGGATTGTGGGGAATGAGCGGCTGGAGCGGCTCGGATGACCGCCAATCGCTCGAGGCATTGCAGTTGGCCGTCGATCTCGGCTGCAACTTTTTCGATACGGCATGGGCTTACGGCGAAGGCAAGAGCGATGCTTTGCTCGGCAAGATTTTGGCCGCGAACCGCGATAAGCGCTTGTACGCGGCTTCTAAGATTCCGCCGCTCAATGAGAAGTGGCCGGCCTCCCCAAAAGACAAATATGCTGATGTGTTTCCCGCAAAACACGTTTTCAAATATTCGAAGTTGATCAGAGAGAAGCTGGGCGTCGACTCCATCGACCTTTTGCAGTTTCACGTCTGGGACGATAGCTGGGCCAACGAAGCGGAATTTCGCGAGACGGTGGACAAGTTGAAAAGCGAGGGTTTGATACGCTCCTTCGGGCTGAGTCTAAATCGCTGGCAGCCGGAGAACGGCCTCAAAGCCATGCGGACTGGATTGGTCGACGTTGTGCAGGTGATCTACAACATTTTCGATCAGTCGCCAGAAGACAAGCTGTTACCTGCGTGTCGCGGGTTGAATATTGGCGTGATCGCAAGAGTTCCGCTCGACGAAGGCAGTTTGGGCGGGAAGATGACGGCGGAAACAAAGTTTGCCGCAGACGATTGGCGATCCAAGTATTTCAGTCCGGACAATCTGAAGAAAACCATCGCGCGGGTCGACGAACTGAAATCGGTCCTTCCAGGAAATTTGAGTTTGCCGGATGCGGCCTTGCGGTTCATTCTCTCGAATTCAACTGTGAGCACGACAATCGTGGGAATGAGAAAGCCGGATCACGTTCGGCAAAATATTGCGGTGAGTGATGCTGGTCCATTGCCTGCGGACTTACTTCAACAGCTTAAGAAACATCGATGGCATCGTACGCCTCAGCCCTGGTCGGACTGATTAGCTGTTTAAGGCGCCTTCGGTCGTAATGCGAGTGGCTTTGCAGATCTCCTCAGCAACTTTGACCACCGCGTCGCTGCCGCGCATTGGCCCTTCGCCTGACATGACAGAACTGGCAGCAAGCGTGAACAGCACAGCATCCTCCTGCTTGTCGAAATAAAGAACGACCTGATTCGCTGCCATGCCCACACCTCCACTAAGTTGTTCTTAAGAATGATAGGCCGGTTGGCGATGAATGCGGGGTTATCTCTTTTGGTGCGGGGGGCAGTCGGAAGGACACGCTCTTTAGTTGTCCGACCGCGGAGTACCGAATCTGCAGCCCATCTCGACGCCGGATAATCGGCAAAAATGCTACATTGGAAACTTCATGTCTGCCCCTGAATCCCGCTTCGTTAAGGCATGTAAATCGCAGCCCGTCGACCGCACGCCGGTTTGGTTCATGCGTCAGGCCGGCCGTTATATGCAGGAATACCGCGCCGTCCGCAAACAATATTCGCTGATCGAAATTTGCAAGAAGCCCGAAGTCGCGGCTGAAGTTACGATTACTGCAGCCGAGGCGCTGGGAGTTGATGCTGCCATTATTTTTGCGGACCTGCTACTGCCGCTCGAAATCATGGGGCTTCCCTTTCATTTTTCTGCCGGGGAAGGTCCCGTAATCGAGAAACCGTTGCGTCAGCAAGAAGACGTCACGAATTTGCGCACGGATCGCTCCGCCGATCTCGGGTATGTTTCCGAAGCCGTGCGAAAGGTATGCAAACACTTCGGAACCACCTTGCCGGTGATTGGTTTCTGCGGCGCGCCTTTCACGCTCGCCAGTTACATGATCGAAGGGGGCGGCTCGCGTAATTATGTTCACGCCAAGAAAATGATGTATTCATCACCTGCCGTATGGGACGAACTGATGCGAAAGCTGGTCGCCGTTGTCTCCGAATACGCGGCGCAGCAAGTGCATGCGGGCGCGGATGTGATTCAGATTTTCGATAGCTGGGTCGGATGCCTCAGCGTCGAAGACTATCGTCGTTACGTTCTGCCGCGCACCACTGAACTGGTAAAGAAACTGCAAAAAACTGGTGTGCCTATAATTTATTTCGGTACCGACAGCGCCACGCTTTTGCCCTCGATGCGGGAAACCGGCGCGGAAGTAATCGGCCTCGACTGGCGTATTCCGCTTGACGATGGCTGGCAAAGCCTCGGCTTCGACTGTGCCGTGCAGGGTAACCTCGATCCGGTTTTGCTGTTCGCAGATTGGAAAGAATTGAAATCGCGCGCCGAAGACATTCTACGTCGCGCCGCGGGACGTCCCGGTCACATTTTCAATCTCGGTCATGGCATTTTGCCGGAAACTCCAGTGGAGAATGTAAGAGCGCTGACTCAATTCGTACAAGAGCACTCGGTGAGAACCACTCCTGTTGTGTAATAGCGGAGGAAGAGCTTGGGAAATCCCGACAAGACGGCTGTTCTGCTTCTGGCTCATGGCAGCCCTGACTCGGTCGACGAGGTGCCAGAATTTTTGCTGCGCGTGACTGGCGGAAGACCGCTGCCACAGCCTGTCGTGGACGAAGTAAAACACCGCTATGGTTTGATTGGCTGCTCGCCCCTTACTGAGCTCACACTCGAACAAGCTGGCCTGCTGGCGCGCGAATTGCGATTGCCGGTGTACGTTGGCATGCGCAACTGGAAGCCGTTCGTTGCGGATGCGGTACGCGCCGTGACGTCGGACGGCATCGAGCACGTTGTCGCCATCTGCCTGGCACCGCAGAATTCACGCACCAGCGTTGGGCTCTATCGCTCTGCGCTTTCTGACAATCAACTGAGTTTTACTGTGGATTTCGTCGACTCATGGCACGACCATCCATTGTTGATTAAAGCTTTCGCCGAAAAGCTACGGTTGGGATTAGATCGTGCCCGTCGCGAAGCAGGTACGCAAAATATTCCGCTCATCTTCACCGCGCACAGTGTCCCGGAACGCACGATTGCGGAAGGCGATCCATACGAGAGCCAGGCGAAAGAAACGGCTTCAGGCGTGGCAAGCGAGGCGCGTCTGGCGCCCGACGAGTGGAGTTTTGCGTTTCAGAGCCAGGGCATGTCGGGCGGTGCGTGGTTGGGGCCGCGAGTCGAAGACACAATTCTCGGGCTGAAACAAAAGGGTCATCGCTACGTTTTCATTCAACCTATCGGATTTCTTTGTGACCATGTTGAAGTGCTCTACGACATTGACATCGGTTTCAAACAATTCGCGGAGCAACAGGGCATGCGGCTATGGCGAGCAGAATCACTGAATGATTCTCGTTTGCTGGCCTCTGCGCTTGCCGACATTAGCCGGTCGCGTCTGGCGCAAATCTCTGTCGCAAATAAAAAATGAAACGCATTGCCATTATCGGCGGCGGTGTCTCAGGACTCTCCGCGGCTTTCACTCTTGAAAAACACCGCCGCGCTGGTGCTTCGCTGGAATATATGGTGTACGAATCGACTTCGCGTTTAGGCGGAGTTCTAGTTACCGAACGCGTGGATGGCTGCTTAGTCGAAGCTGGTCCAGATTCATTCCTCACAGAAAAGCCCTGGGCGAGCGACCTTTGCCGCGAAGTTGGCCTGGGCGATCAACTCATCGGCTCCAACGACGCCGATCGCAAAACGTACATTTTGGTAAAGGGCAGATTGGCGTTGATCCCAGATGGCCTGATGTTCATGGTCCCGACAAAGATCATGCCAACGGTGCTGTCTCCGCTTTTCTCCCTTCGTACCAAGATACGCATGGCGCTCGAGTGGTTTCATCCTCCGCGAAATGCCAACGCTGACGAAACCGTGGCTGCGTTCGTGGAGCGCCACTACGGCCCGGAAATGGTTGACCGTCTCGCCGACCCGCTGCTTTCCGGCGTCTACGGCGGCGAAGCCAGCCAGCTTAGCATCCGCGCTGTTCTACCGCGTTTTGCCGAGATGGAAGGTTCACATGGCAGTTTGGGCCGCGCGATGCTGGCAGCGCGCAAGCGCATCGCGCAAGCGCCAAAAGCTCCGCCCAGACCTCTGTTCACCTCATTGAAAGATGGCATGCAGCAGTTGGTGGACGCGGTCGTATCCCGCCTGCCTGCATTTGCCCTGCGCACAAACACACCTGTGCGAACTGTTCAACCGAACCGGGAAGGCTGGACTTTATCCGCAGAGAATTCGAATAACTTCGACGCCATAATCATCGCCACGCCCGCGCCAACTGCTGCCGAACTTCTGCGAAGCACCAGCGTGGACCTGGCGTCTGAGCTGGGAAGCATACAGTACACTTCATCAGTCACCGTAAACCTTGCCTACGATCACACGGCGCGCGCGGCTCTCCCACCCGGATTCGGATTTCTCGTTCCTCGCAGCGAAGGCAAAAGGATGCTTGCCGCGACATTTGTGCATAACAAGTTTCCCCATCGCGCTCCGGACGACCGCGCACTGCTCCGCTGTTTCGTTGGTGGAGCGCGTAATGAACAAATTTTGCAAACGCCGGACGAAGAACTCATCCGCATTATTCGTGAAGAGCTCCACCAAATAATAGGGCTGTCGGCCGACCCACTGTTCACCCGCGTCTACCGCTGGAAGGGAGCGATGGCTCAATACGGAGTCGGCCATTTGGAGCGGCTACAGCGCATCGAAACTTTGCTACAGCAACTCCCGGGCTTGACGTTAGCCGGCAATGGTTATCGCGGGATCGGCGTGCCCGACTGTGTCCGTTCGGGAAGCGAGGCGGCGAATAAAGCTTTGCTTACGGTGGGATTGTCTGAAGCGGCACCTGCACTTAGTCACTAAGCGCCAGCAGTAAGCTTGAAGAGATCCTTGTCATTCCGAGGGAAGCGAGGAATCTGGGTCTAGGGTGTGCGAAATATTCAGACTCTTCGCATTGCACCGTTGGAACAAATATTGCTTTGACGATCTACTTTATGAAAGGCAGATTGGACAAGACTTTCGCGGCGAGTTCTAGTTGCTGCATATCATCCTGAGTGAAATCCGCTCCCGCAGTCGCCGCATCAAATCCCTTGCGGCAAACCTGAACCACCCCAAGAACTTTTCTTTGTGAGTCAAGAATAGGTGCGGACATTAACTTTTGAATAGCATTGGAGCCTGTTCTTTCCACATCTTCCGAAGTGGAGAGTTTCACACTTTCAAAAATGCTGGCGTGTTTTACCTTAACGAATGCGTTGAAAATTTCGGTTTTCCTGGTAGATGCAGTGTGCGCAGCGACTGCCGAAGAACTGGAAACCGGAATCGATCCCGCAGTCTTGAGCTGTTCCGGATAAAGGAAACCCAGCAAGCCCCGCTCCAGGCGCAGCAGGGCGACTTCCGTTGGTCGAACTCCAAAAAGTTTAGCCAGCGCCGCACAAAACTCGGGCGCTGTAGCGGACTGACTGAGGGTCTGTTCGGCAGAAGCATTGGCAATCCGCGCCGTCGCGGCTGCCGCCGCGCTTGAACCCGAGTTATGTCTGCCTTGCATGATCGGGGATTAGTTTATTAAGACTTCAACATGACCATGGTGACTTATGGCGAAGCCTGCATCAAGTTACCGAAGTACTTCAGCACACGCAGTTCCGCAGGCTTTCAATCTTTCGTCAGTTTGAAACCTTTTTCGCGCCAGCCCCGAATGCCGCCGTCCATCGAGAGCACGTTTTTGTAGCCCATTTTTTGCAGGTTATCCGCGGCTAGCGCGGAACGAAATCCGCCGCCACAATAGAGCACCATGGGTGCATTTTTATCGGGAACACGAGCTTCGACATCGCGTTCAATGATGCCTTTGCCAAGGTGCATCGCGCCGGGTAAATGATCGGCCGCGTATTCGCTTTCTTCACGCACGTCGACGAGAACAAACTTCTCGCCGCGGTCCATTTTCGCTTTCACATCGTCGATAGTGGTTTCACGGATACGTTTTTTTGCGTCCTCGACAATCTTCAGAAAACCAACTGAATGCTGATGAGCCATGAATTCTCTCCATGAGTTGTCGGTCAAAGTTCGAAGACTATTTTAGCGGAGGATGGTTTTTCTTAGGTAACGGACAGGCGCGTGGGTCGCGGCGGGAATCAAAATTATTCAGAATATGCGGACATTTCAGCATTTTCCTCTGCAGCCGACACAATCTTCGCCGCTGAGCAATCCAGCAATCGTTGCAAATCAACTCCCAGGCTGGACCGTTCTTCGTCACTCAGTTCAGAAAATTCGAAAGGCTGAAGGTAGCCTTGCGTCGCCCACATCGGAAACAGCATACGCGCCTTGCTGCGAACCGTGCTTTTGCCCACGTGGAAAATCAGCTCGACTTTAATCCCTTCATCCAAAGGCGCAGCCACATTCAGTAAGCCTCCAGTTATGGAGAGCATGTGCAGCGTTCCCCGCGTTTGCCGGCCATTTTCCAAACGAACTAGGGACAAGACGGTTCCCGCGAGTTTCACCCGCGGCGCACGATTGGCGACGTTCGATGAGGCAGCTTTGACCATTCGTTATCCCCAACTATTTCATTTCCGCCCTAAGAGTGGCAGATTACGTAAGACGCGCGCTCTTTTTGCCCGGTAAGAAACCGGCCATGTACATACGAAGCTGGGAGCCGAGTTTGGGGCAAGCCAGAATGCGGCGAAAAGTCGCTAAATTCCGCAGTTTCAATTCGGGAAAGAACTCGCGCAGGTAACTATTAAGTTATTACCGCTGTCACTTTACTGGGGCCCCGACGAGACATAAGCTCCCGTCTATGAAACTCAACGCCTTGCTGGTATCGCGAGATCGCCCGTCCCTTCGGGTGTTGGTGGCGCTTTTGGACGTGCTGCAAATCGAGCACCAGAATTGCCATTCGTCCGCCGAGGCCGTGGAGTTGCTGGTGCGAGGCCGTCATTCGGCGTTGATACTCGATTTCGACCTTGCAGGTGCCGGCCAGGTCGCACGCATGGCGCAGATGGTGACTCCGC
>Ga0073928_10001043_pt1 | contig 55962 bp, 42 predicted proteins | sample PaiPotPPA55metaG_FD_76969 | JGI IMG/M metagenome (GOLD analysis project Ga0073928, IMG submission 76969) | Iron sulfur acid spring bacterial and archeal communities from Banff, Canada, to study Microbial Dark Matter (Phase II) - Paint Pots PPA... ... | reverse complement strand
TCTTCGCCGGTACCCCGCCCTGTTAGCCATGCCGGTCATCATCGTGACTGGGCTCGGCATCGCCAGCCTCGAATGGGCGCGTTCGCTTGGCGCGGCCGGGTTGGTTCGCAAGCCAGTCGAGGTAGAGCATCTCAAAGGCGAACTAATCCGCGTGCTGGCTGCTTAGGAAATGAGGCGCGCCATGATCTATGCTGAAGCGCTTCGGGAAGCGGAATGCCGCTGGGGCAAGAAAGGCTATGTTCGCGATCAAGCCACGGAATTCAATCGCTTCCGAGTTGGTTGGCAGCACGATGGCGTGTTTTGGGTCAAGGGCGTGGGACGGACCTGGGAAGAAGCATTTGAAGCCGCCGACCGTCACCGTGAGGCCGAACACTAGCAAGGATTCGCATCGAGGTCCTTTGCAATACGGGTTTGTTAAGCTATGAAAAACCTAATGGAGGCTAGGCAGTGGGTGCCGGCTATTTCGCCTTCACGAAATCCAGCCGGGCCAGCAGCTTCATCAAGGCTTGCGGGTCCACCGGCTTGACCATGTGCTGGTCGAACCCCGCCTCTGCCGACTTCTGCTTGTCCTCGTACTGCCCCCAGCCCGTCACGGCGATCAAGATCATGTTCTTGCCCCACGGCTCCTCTCGGATCGCGCGAGCGGCTTCGTAGCCGTTCATCTTCGGCAGGCCGATGTCGAGCAGTACCACATGAGGGTGGAACTCGCCCGCCGCTCGTACGGCCTCGTCGCCGTCGTGGGCGGTGCGGACGTTGTTGCCCATCATCTTGAGCAGCATTGCCAAAGTTGAGGAGGTGTCTTGGTTGTCGTCCACCACTAAGATGCGGAGGTCGGAGGTCGGCGTGGCATTGCTGTCGTCGTCGCTGGTCTTGCGAGAGCAGGGGCGCTCCACGACAATCGGCAGACGCACCACGAACTCGCTACCTTTGCTCGGCCCTTCGCTCTTCGCCTCGATCTTGCCGCCGTGCATCTCGACCAGCTGCTTCGCCAGACACAGGCCGATGCCGAGCCCACCCTGCGACCGGGACAATGCCCCCTCGACTTGCGAGAACATCTCGAAGATGGTCCGCAGGTTAGTGGCGGGGATGCCGATGCCGGCGTCCTTCACGGCCACTACCACGTCGCTGCCCTGCCGCTCCGCATGCAGGTGGATGCGACTGCCCTTCTCGCTGTACTTGGCGGCGTTCGTGAGCAGGTTCATCAACACCTGAGTCAACCGGACCTCATCGGCGTCCACGATTACGGGGTCGGCCGGCATCGTCAACGTCAGTTCCTGGCCGTGCTGGTCGATGAGCGGGCGGCTCGTCTCCACGGCCCCCGATACCACCTTCGCCAGTTCGATATGCTCCCTGCGGAGTGCGAGCTTGCCCTGGCTGATGCGGCTCACGTCCATCAGGTCCTCGATCAGCCGGGTCATCTGCTGAACCTGCCGGTCGATGACCTCCCTGACCCACTGCAACTCCGGTTCCGCCGGACCTTTCATGTGCAGCACTTGCACGGCGTTCCGCACCGGAGCCAGGGGGTTGCGCAGCTCGTGGGCCAACGTCGCCAGGAACTCGTCCTTGCGGCGATCGTTCTCTCGCAACGCCACCGTGCGTTCCAGCACGCGCTGCTCCAGGGTTTCGTTCAGTTTGCGCATTTGCTCCTCGGCGCGGCGGCGCTCGGTCACTTCGGCGAGCAGGGCGCGGTTGGCCATTTCGACCTCGCGGCTCTTGCGATGCAGTTCGGCGAAGACGGCGACCTTCGAACGGAGGATATCCGGATTCACCGGTTTGTGAAGGTAGTCCACCGCGCCGGTATCGTAACCTGCGAGCACGTGCTGGTCTTCGTTGAAGTAGGCGGTAAGGAATATGATCGGCACCCGGGCCGTCTTCTTGCGCTCCTTGATCATCTTGGCCAGCTCCAGACCGGTCATGCCGGGCATACGGATGTCCAGGATGAGTAGGGCGAATTCCTCGACGACGAGCGCGAGCAGCGCCTGATCGGCGGATTCGGCACGGATCAGCCGGTAGGCGGGGTCATCCAGGACGGTTTCCAGCACGGTGAGGTTTTTCGGTTCATCGTCCACGATTAGAATGTTGATAGGTGGTACGTCAATCGGAAGCTCCTTATGAAGCGAAGATAGTCGTAAGTGAACGGTTCCAATGGGTCGCAGCGCACCTGCATTCTTTTATGCTCACCTATACGCGAATGGCCCGGCACATCGTTCTGCCTTGGGCTTCGCTCTTTCCCCCGCCGCGTGGGAACATGGATATTTAGCGGTACAACCACACGCGCATCAGCGATAGGAGCTGGTCGGTATTGACTGGCTTGGCGATGTAGTCGCTGGCGCCGGCGTCGAGACATTTCTCGCGGTCACCTTTCATCGCTTTCGCAGTGAGGGCGAGAATGGGCAACGTGCGGAAGTCCGGGACGCTGCGAATTTCGCGCATCGTCTCATAGCCATCCATCTCGGGCATCATGATGTCCATGAGCACCATGCTCACGTCGGCCGAGTTTTGCAAGATGTCGATGGCTTGCCGGCCATTGGTCGCACTGACCACCTGCACTTCGTGGTTTTCGAGAAGAGAGGTGAGGGCGAAGATATTGCGGACATCGTCATCGACCACGAGCACTTTGCGGCCGCGCAGGATTTCCTTGGATCCATGGAGCCGTTCGAGCATGGCCTGCTTCTCCGCGGGGAGGTCGGTGACGACGCGGTGGAGGAAGAGGGCAGTCTCGTCGAGCAGCCGCTCGGGGGACTGGACATCCTTGAGAACGATGCTCTTGGCCATCGCCTTGAGATGCATCTGCTCCTGCGTGGTCAATTCCTTGCCGGTGAAGACGACCACCGGCACGTTGGCCAGGGTCGTCTCGGCTTGCATTTTCTCCAACAGCTCGAAACCGGTCATGTCGGGCAGACGCAGGTCGAGCACGACGCAATCGAAGGAATGGTCGAGCATCGCCTCCAGCGCCGCGTCGCCGGTGGCGACGGCCACCATCTCGATGTCTTCATGGCCAAGCAGCTCGACGATCGACTGCCGCTCTATGTCGTTGTCCTCGACGACCAAAAGACGCTTGGTGCGCGGGACAGCGAATTCCTTGATGCGGTCGAACGCCGCTTCCAGGCCCTCGGTGGTGGGCGCCTTGACGAGATAGGCGAAGGCGCCGTGGGCGAGCCCGTGCTGGCGTTCTTCTTCCATGGTGACGATCTGCACCGGAATGTGGCGTGTGGCCGGGTCGAGCTTGAGCTGGTTGAGCACCGTCCAGCCGAGCATGTCGGGGAGGAAGATATCGAGCGAGATGGCGGTGGGGTGGAACTGCCGGGCCAAGGAAAGTCCCATGGCGCCCTTGGTGGCGACGATGCCCTTGAAGCCCTTGTCGCGCGCCAGGGCCAGGAGGATGCGAGCGTAGTGCGGGTCATCCTCGATGATGAGCAGCACGGGGTCACCGTGCTGAATGGCGTTGCGGTCGTCTTCGATGTGTTCTTCGCGCGCGACGGGTAGCACGGTGCGTTCGCGCGACCCGGCCGCAGCGCCAGTCGGCGGCGCGGTCCTTGCGATGTTGGGGCCGGAATAGTGGACCGGCAGAAAGAGGGTGAAAGTGCTGCCTTGTCCGTAAACGCTCACGAGTTTGATCTCGCCGCCGAGCAGCACGGCCAGTTCGCGGCTGATGGCGAGACCCAGGCCGGTACCGCCGTATTTGCGGGAGGTGCCGGCGTCGGCCTGCTGGAAGGCCTCGAAGATGAGCCGTTGCTTGTCCGGCGCGATGCCGATGCCGGTATCCTCGACGGCGAAGGCGACGACTGCTTGAGCCCTGCTGAGCACCTGGTGATCGGGACTCCAGCCACTGGTGGCGAGATGAACGCGCACCTCGACGTGGCCTTGAGCGGTGAACTTGACGGCGTTGGACAGCAGGTTTTTGAGGATCTGCTGGAGGCGCTTCGGATCACTGGCCATAGCGGGCGGCAGGCCTTCGGAGACCTGCACCTGAAACGGCAGGTTCTTGGCCTCGGCCACGTGCCGGAAGTTGCGGTCGATGTTGTCGCACAGGCCGGCGAAGGGGATTTCCTCGACCTCGACAGTCACGGTGCCGGACTCGATTTTCGAGAGATCGAGAATGTCGTTGATGAGGTGCAAGAGGTCGGAGCCGGACGAGTTGATGTTGCGGGAAAACTCGATTTGCTTGGGAAGGAGGTTGCCGGGCGAGTTTTCGGCGAGTTGCTGGCTCAAGATAAGGATGGAATTGAGCGGCGTGCGCAGCTCGTGGGACATGTTGGCGAGGAACTCGGATTTGTATTTCGAAGTGAGCGCCAACTCGGCCGCTTTCTCCTCCAGCGCGTGGCGTGCCTGCTCGACCTCGGCGTTCTTGCGCTCGACCTCGGCGTTCTGCTCGGCGAGCAGCTTCGCCTTGGTGCCCAGCTCTTCGTTGGTATTCTGGAGTTCGCTCTGGCGGGATTGCAACTCGACGGTGAGCTGCTGCGACTGCGTGAGCAACCCCTCGGTACGCATGGTCGCCTCGATGGTGTTCAGCACGACGCCGATAGACTGGGTGAGCTGATCGAGGAAGGTGAGGTTGACTTCGGTGAAACCGTGGAAAGCGGCCAGTTCGATGACGGCCTTGGCCTGCCCCTCGAAGAGCACGGGCAACACGACCACGCTCACCCGACTGGCTTTGCCGAGACTGGAGGAGATGGTGATGAATTCCGGCGGCACATCCGTGAGCAAGATGCGTTTCTTTTCCACCGCGCACTGACCGACGAGGCCTTCGCCAAGGCGGATGGTGTCGCCGAGTCGGCCGTCGCCCCCATGCGCATAGCTCGAGAGTAGCCGCAGCTGGGGATCGCCGTCGCTGCCACCGAGATGGTAGATGGTGCCCTGCTGGGCTTTGACCAGCGGGGTCAGCTCGGTGAGAAGCATCCGACCCACGGTGTTCAACTCGCGCTGGCCCTGGAGCATGCCGGTGAACTTGGCGAGATTCGTCTTGAGCCAGTCCTGCTCGCGGTTGCTCTCGGTGGTTTCGCGCAGGTTAAGAATCATTGTGTTGAGATTGTCTTTCAGCTCGGAGACCTCGCCTTTGGCATCGACCTGAATGGAGCGCGTGAGATCGCCCTTGGTGACGGCGGTGGCGACCTCGGCGATGGCGCGCACTTGGGTGGTGAGGTTGGCGGCGAGGAGGTTGACGTTGCCGGTGAGATCCTTCCAGGTGCCGGCTGCGCCCGGGACGTTGGCCTGGCCGCCGAGCCGCCCGTCCACGCCGACTTCGCGGGCCACATTGGTTACCTGGTCGGCGAAGGTGGCGAGCGTATCGGTCATGCCGTTGATGGTGTCGGCGAGGGCGGCGACCTCGCCCTTGGCCTGCACGGTAAGGCGTTGGGTCAGGTTGCCGTTGGCCACGGCGGTCACCACCTTCACGATGCCGCGGACCTGCTCGGTGAGGTTGGAGGCCATGAAATTGACGTTGTCGGTGAGGTCCTTCCAGGTGCCGCCCACGCCGCTCACCTGCGCCTGGCCGCCGAGCTTGCCCTCGGTGCCGACTTCGCGGGCCACACGCGTGACCTCGCCGGCAAAGGAGTTGAGTTGATCGACCATGGTGTTGATCGTGTTCTTCAGCTCCAAGATTTCGCCTTTCACATCGACGGTGATCTTGCGGTTGAGGTCGCCGCGCGCGACAGCGGTCGTGACTTCCGCGATATTGCGGACCTGGGCGGTGAGGTTGGCGCCCATGGTGTTGACCGAGTCGGTGAGATCCTTCCAGGTGCCTGCCACGCCGGGCACCACGGCCTGCACACCGAGCCGGCCCTCGGTGCCCACCTCGCGGGCCACGCGGGTGACTTCCGAGGCGAAGGAGCGGAGCTGTTCGACCATCGTGTTAATAGTTTCCTTGAGTTGCAAAATCTCGCCGCGCACGTCGACCGTAATTTTCTTGGAAAGGTCGCCATTGGCCACCGCGATGGTCACATCGGCGATGTTGCGAACCTGACCCGTGAGGTTGGAGGCCATGGAGTTGACGTTGTCGGTGAGGTCTTTCCAGGTTCCAGCCACGCCGGGAACCGCCGCCTGTCCGCCCAGCTTGCCCTCGGTGCCGACTTCGCGGGCCACGCGCGTCACTTCCGACGCGAACGCCGAGAGCTGATCGACCATGGTGTTCATGGTTTCCTTGAGCTGTAAAATCTCGCCTTTCACATCGACGGTGATTTTGCGGCTCAAGTCGCCGCGCGCGATGGCGGTAGCCACGTCGGCGATGTTGCGGACCTGGCCCGTGAGATTGGAGGCCATGGAGTTCACGTTGTCGGTAAGATCCTTCCACGTGCCCGCCACGCCGGGCACCTGCGCCTGCCCGCCGAGCTTGCCATCGGTGCCGACCTCGCGGGCCACGCGGCTGACTTCCGCCGCAAACGAACGGAGCTGATCGACCATCGTGTTGATGGTTTCCTTGAGCTGCAAAATCTCGCCGCGCACATCGACGGTGATCTTCTTGGAAAGATCGCCATTGGCCACGGCGATGGTGACCTCGGCGATGTTGCGGACCTGCCCGGTGAGGTTGTTGGCCATGGAGTTTACGTTGTCGGTGAGATCCTTCCACGTGCCCGCCACGCCGGGCACCTGCGCCTGGCCACCGAGCTTGCCGTCCGTGCCGACCTCGCGGGCCACGCGGCTAACCTCGCCGGCGAAGGCGTTGAGCTGATCGACCATGGTGTTCATGGTTTCCTTGAGCTGCAAAATCTCGCCCTTCACCTCGACGGTGATCTTCGAGGAAAGGTCGCCCTTGGCGATGGCTGTGGCCACATCGGCGATATTGCGGACTTGGCCCGTGAGGTTGGACGCCATGAAGTTGACGTTATCGGTGAGATCCTTCCACGTGCCTGCCACGCCGGGCACCTGCGCCTGCCCGCCGAGCTTGCCTTCAGTGCCGACCTCGCGGGCCACGCGCGTCACCTCCGACGCAAAGCCGTTGAGCTGATCGACCATGGTGTTGATCGTGTTTTTCAATTCGAGAATTTCGCCTTTGACCTCAACGGTGATCTTTCGGCTCAAGTCGCCGCGGGCCACCGCAGTGGTAACGTCGGCAATGTTGCGGACCTGTCCGGTAAGGTTGTTGGCCATCGAATTGACGTTGTCGGTGAGGTCCTTCCAGGTGCCCGCCACGCCGCGCACCTGCGCCTGCCCTCCGAGCTTGCCCTCGGTGCCGACTTCGCGGGCTACGCGACTGACTTCGGAGGCGAAGCCGTTGAGCTGATCCACCATGGTGTTGAGCGTGTTCTTCAATTCGAGAATTTCGCCCTTGACATCCACGGTGATTTTCTTGGAAAGATCGCCGTTGGCGACCGCGGTTGCCACGTCCGCGATGTTGCGCACCTGTCCGGTGAGATTCGAGGCCATCGAGTTGACGTTGTCGGTGAGGTCCTTCCAGGTGCCCGCCACGCCGGGTACCTGCGCCTGGCCGCCGAGTTTTCCCTCGGTGCCAACTTCGCGGGCCACGCGGCTGACTTCGCCAGCGAAGCCGTTCAGCTGGTCCACCATGGTGTTAATCGTATTCTTCAGTTCCAGAATCTCGCCGCGCACCGCCACGGTGATCTTCTTGGAAAGATCGCCGTTCGCCACCGCCGTCGTGACGTCGGCGATGTTGCGGACCTGCGCGGTGAGGTTCGTCGCCATCGCGTTGACCGAGTCGGTGAGATCCTTCCAGGTACCCGCTACGCCGCGTACCTCAGCCTGACCGCCGAGTTCGCCTTCGGTGCCGACCTCGCGGGCCACGCGCGTCACTTCCGACGCGAAGCCATTGAGTTGATCCACCATCGTATTAATTGTGTTCTTCAGCTCGAGGATTTCGCCCTTCACGTCAACCGTGATCTTTTTGGAAAGGTCGCCATTGGCAACCGCCGTCGTGACTTCCGCGATGTTGCGGACCTGGCCGGTGAGGTTGGAAGCCATGAAGTTCACGTTGTCGGTGAGATCCTTCCAGGTGCCCGCCACGCCGCGCACCTCGGCCTGACCGCCGAGCTTGCCTTCCGTTCCGACCTCACGGGCCACGCGCGTCACTTCCGAGGCAAAGCCGTTGAGCTGATCCACCATCGTGTTGATCGTGTTTTTCAGTTCGAGGATTTCGCCCTTCACGTCGACGGTGATTTTGCGCGACAGATCGCCTTTCGCGACCGCGGTCGTCACCTCGGCAATATTGCGGACCTGGCCGGTGAGGTTGGAAGCCATCGAGTTCACCGAGTCCGTGAGATCCTTCCACGTGCCGGCCACGCCGCCCACCTGTGCCTGGCCGCCGAGCTTGCCCTCGGTACCGACCTCGCGAGCCACACGGGTCACTTCCGAGGCAAAGCCGTTGAGCTGATCCACCATCGTGTTGATGGTCTCTTTGAGTTCCAGAATCTCGCCCTTCACATCGACGGTGATCTTGCGCGACAGGTCGCCACGGGCCACCGCAGTTGTCACGGTCGCGATGTTGCGGACCTGCGCGGTGAGGTTCGTCGCCATCGCGTTGACTGAGTCGGTGAGATCCTTCCAGGTGCCCGCCACGCCGGGTACGACCGCCTGGCCGCCCAGGCGGCCGTCGGTGCCGACCTCGCGGGCCACGCGCGTCACTTCCGAGGCGAACGACCGGAGTTGGTCCACCATCGTGTTGATGGCTTCCTTAAGTTGCAAAATCTCACCGCGCACATCGACGGTGATTTTCTTGGAAAGGTCGCCGTTCGCAACCGCGATGGTGACTTCGGCGATGTTGCGAACCTGCGCCGTGAGGTTACCGGCCATCTGATTGACGGATTCGGTGAGGTCCTTCCATACGCCGGAGACGCCCTTGACCTGGGCCTGGCCGCCGAGCTTGCCCTCGGTGCCGACTTCGCGGGCGACGCGGGTAACCTCCGAGGTGAACACCGCGAGCTGCTCGATCATCGTGTTGACAAGGTTTGCCGAGCGCAGGAACTCGCCCTGGAGTGGGCGTCCGTCCACCTCCAGTTCCATGGATTGCCCGAGGTCGCCCTTGGCCACCGCGCCGATGGTGCGCGCGACATCCGCCGTCGGCCGCACCAGGTCGTCGAGCAGCGTATTCAAGGAATCGACCTTCTCGGCCCAGCCACCGATCGCCCCCGGGACCGACATGCGCTGCTTGATCCGGCCTTCCTTGCCGACCGTCACGCTCAAACGAGCCACCTCTCGCGTGATGCGATCCTCATGACCGATGAGCTGGTTGAACGCCTCGGCAATCCGCCCCTCTGTGCCCGGCCATTCCGTGGGCAATCGCTGGGAGAAGTCACCATCGCGAAATGCGATGATCACCGCGAGAATCTTCCTCAACCGAGCCTCACTGGAAACGAACTCCGCTTCCACCGGGGCGGGTACGCCGTCAGGGCTCGAAACAGGTCCGTTGACTACCTGGTCAACCTCTTGCATGATGTTTTTCTCCGGCTAGGATGTTTCGATTACGATGATCGTGCATTCGTGAGGCGAGTGGCTCGCCGCCTTGACATTCGACCACCCGGCGTGGCAACTCGGCCATGGTAGCCATGTCGATGATGTTGCCCCCGCTGTCGGTCTCGATGACCGCATCTCCAATGCTGGCAAACCTCGTCTGCAACGTTCGGCTTGCCCGGCTGTCGGGCCGGTGGTCGGCACTTTGCAGGGAGTCCCGCACGTTCAGAGGGAAGCCGACGAAGTTGATTCCAACTCCCACGTCGCGCCACTGCGGGCCGGGCGACATTCGCCTCAATGGACCGCAGACGGACGGTGAGCGTCACGCCGGACGGCATCAACAGGGCGTCAGCGTCCCGAAGCCAAGCCAGACTTATTGCGAGGTCGTTAATGGTCATTTTGTGCTTTCGGCGCGTCGTCGGTCGCATGTCGATTTTTGTTGACAGCTGCTCGCGGGCCATTGTAGCCAAAAAAACGCCGCAATGACACCGACGAAGAGCCGAAGTGACAGTGTCCGCAAGCACATGCACCGAACTGCGATGCGGAAAAAACCGCGGCGCGCGGGATACGTGGTATCGCATTTAGTTTGACGCACCCACCGCATGACGGCCCCTGCAAAGGACCAAGCCCGCGTTCCAACGATCGACGACCTGCTTCACATCGATGCCATCGGCAGCGTCCGCATCTCACCCAACGGCAAATGGGTCGCCTACGCGGTGACGCATAGCGATTTCAAGAAAGACGCCTTCGTCACGCACCTGTGGATCGCCCATCCGGCCAGCGGCCGAAAATACCGACTCACCCGAGGCGACAAGTCAGCCGGCCAATCTGTTTGCCGTCGGGTGACCAGCGGGGGTTGGCATCGGGCCCGGGCTGAGCGACGATTTTCTGCACCGCATCCTGGGCCAGATTGAGAACGTAGATGTCCGCCGTGCCCAGCTGGATGAGAGTCGTGATGGGCAATCCGGCTTTCTTTCACTGTAACCGCCGCCTGGCGCCCCGCATCGCTTTGCCAGCTTGGACGTAACGTCGTTAGATCAGGCCCCAAAGTTTCCTCGGCGTGCGTATCGTCACCTGTCACAATCTGACCTGCCTGATTCAGGAGCAGGCAGGTCAAGTCTTTGTCAGCAAGCTGCGGAAAGCTGCATCTGATAACGGTTATCAGATGAAGCCGTGTGGGCGATTTTGCGGTAGGACAACACAAACAAAAAACCGCCGAGCCGGGAGATCCGGCGCGGCCATTCGCCCGCTTCCCCAATCGCGACGGTTTCTTGTTGACAGCGTTCTCCGCGCTGGGAGAATTGCGGGGAAGGCGGTTTTCCCTTTGCAAGAGGCTGAAGCCTCCATGATCGTGGTCTCAGCAATACCAGTCATCGCGCTTGGCCTGCTGGTCTTGGTTGCCGGCATCGTGTTCTACCGTCGCCTCAGTAAAAAGGAAAAGCAGCTTGATGAGGAGTAACATGAACCGCCTCTCTGAGCGTGCCCTGCCTGCCATTGTGTTGACCCTGGCGTTTCTGTTTAGCGCCGGCGGTCAGGTAACCGGCCAGGAAAAGAGCGTTCGTCCCGGCATCAATAAGCCGTTCGAGAACCCCGACGTCAAGGAGTTCGCCGGCAAGTTCGAGGTCGAAAGCAGGGAGATTTTTGCCAGGCGCCAGGACATCGTCGCCGCCTGCAAGCTCAAGCCCGGCATGATCGTGGCGGACATCGGCGCTGGAACCGGCCTCTTTACGCGGCTGTTCGCCAGGGAAGTGAGCCCCAGCGGCAAGGTCTTTGCCGTGGACATCGCGCCCAGGTTCATCGAGCACATCGACAAGACCTGCAAGGAGCAGGGCCTGAAGAACGTGGTCGGCATCGTTTGCCGGCAGGACTCGGCAGCCCTACCGGCGAACTCCATCGATCTGGCGTTCATCTGCGATACCTATCATCATTTCGAGTTCCCCGCGAAGACGATGGCCTCGGTCCACCGGGCGTTGCGCCCGGGCGGGCAAGTGGTCCTGGTCGATTTTCGCCGCATTAAAGGGGAAAGCTCGGCATGGGTGCTCAACCACGTCCGCGCCGGGCAGGAAGTTTTCACCCGGGAGATTCTGGCGGCAGGGTTCAAGCAAATCGAGGAAGTGAAGCTCCTCAAGGAGAACTACTGCGTTCGCTTCAAGAAGGTAGAAGCAGCGAAGGACCAGGGCCCGTAGCTCAAATTGCTTTGTGTGAGCACGGTGATCGTCACCAAGCTGGGGGCCCGCCGCCCGCCTGACGGGTCGTGGCAGCCGGCCATCTCTGCCGAGGACTTGACCGCCGGCGTCCACGACAACCTCCGCAACCTGGGCCTGGACGTGCTCGACATCGTCAACTACCGCGCGACGGGGGCGATCCACGGCCCCGCGGAGGGGTCCATTGCCGAGCAGGTGACGGACTTCCTTGCTTCCCCTTGCCGGTCATGCGTGCTTGTCATTCTACCGAGTGGCAGCAGGACTTGCCGGACCATGAGAGTTGATCGACCAGGTCCACCTGCGAGGCAGCGGTCGAGACAGGCAGAAACTCCATCGGCGTGGAAATCGCTCCGCTTTACCTCAAGATGGCAAAGCGCAAGCTTGCCGGCTCTTGCTCGGTCAGGCGCATGTTCGGGCCGCTGGAGTCCGAATTGCTCGTCGATTATTCAAGCCAGGCCCAGCTTCGACGAGTTTCTGATCCTGAGCTCTCTGGCCAGCAACCAGCCGCCGTACTCGTTTGAATGGCTCGACCTGAAGGCCACCAGCCTGGATTACGGCGCCATTTTGACGCGGATCTCGCGCGAGTATGATCGACGCTTAACAAGGCTGCAGGATCCTGCACTGTCGTTTACAATCAGCTAATGACCTCGTTGAGTCATTCGTCCGCAACGCTCGCTCCGGAGAAACAGAAGTCATGCCCATCCCCGATGCTGTGCGCTCTGTGATTCACGACCCGGCCTTCTGGTCGGATTATTTCCGGGAAGGAATCTATTACAACAGCCACCTGTCATTGGATGACCCCTCGATTGATCCCAGTTTGTCCGGCCTGACGAACTCCATTGTTCTTTCCATTACCCCGCGGCATCGCCTGTGCCTGCTTCTGGGCGAACATCTGGATGGCCTTCGCCTGGAGCTTCTCGACACCCAGGAAAATTCCAGGACTACCATTGCCCACGAAAGGGACGACGATCCTCTCTGGGTGTTGCGCTGGGAGGAGGTCGATCTGTTCGGCCGCTGCCTAGCCCTGCAAGACCCGGAGTGGTCGCACCCGGGTCTGCTCGTTTTGCTCCTGAGCCGGGCGGCGCCCGCGACCACGGACAAGGAGGCCGCCCTGGCCTTTCCTCTCCTGGAAAGTGCCTGGAAGTCACTGGGCCTGTTCAGCCCGGCAAGGATAAACTCGCTGATCGACAACTGCGATTCCCGTGTTTCCAACCTCATGTGGCGTTTCGAGAAACCGCACGGTTGGATGCTTGGCTCTCGATCGATCAACAGCTGGGGTAAATTCGATTTCTCTTCCTGGAACCAGTTCGTCAACTACGCCGAGGCATTCAGCCGCGCCAGCGTCAGCCCCGACCGCTTCCTTCGCGGACGGACTGATGTCGAAAGGCTCGCTCTGGCCATTGCGGAGACCGCGGATTGGCAGAAGGCCCTGGCTCTGGCGGACACCCTGGAAGGGGCCGATTGCCGGCAAGTCGCCGTGCTCGCGGCGCTGCGCTCCGGGGTCCCGGCCCAGATCCTTTGGGTGCTGGAGCTGCTGCTGGGCGAACCGCAAGGCCGACTGATCCGGCGCCATCTCGGTTCACCGCCCCGTCCGCTGCGGCCAGCCGCCACGCACCGCCTCGAAGTCCAGTTCCCGCGCAAGGTCGATCCGCAGCTCCTTCGCGAGTTCAAGCAAACCCTGTTCGACCAGAACTTCGGCTCCACTTATTATGTTGGAGGGATTAGCTGGCCCCTTCCCGGGACCACGGCGAGTGAAGCCTATGCCACCACCCTCGTCGGAGATGCCAGCCAGGGGCTCGAAGCCATTCGCCGCGTGCTCGCCCGGTATGGACCTCCCCCTGATGCAGCTATCTTCTCGTGGCAGGAAAAGCGTCACCTATCGCTAACTCCTGGAGCTGGACTCGCCCCAGACCCTCGTGGTTTCGGTCACGAGCCGGAAAGTTTTCGAGCCTCGACAGAGCCTGCGCCCGCCGCGCTCGATCTGGAGGTTCAGTCCGTCCTTGCCAGGCTCGCCACCCGGCCCGTTTGGCTCCGCAATGACAAAGGATCCTTTCTGACCTGGATCGAGTATCGCGCGAAGGACCATCAAGGGCTTGGCACCCAGGTGATGCGATGGCAACCCCAGACCGAGCAGGAACTCGATAACGCGCGGCGCTTCTACGCGGCGGGCAACTGGCGGAGTTACAAAGATATAGGGGAATTGTTGAAGCAACCGCGACAGCCCGGGGACTATGTCGTTCGCAGCGGGTTGGGGGGTTATTACGCCTACCTCGCCGCCAGGGACGATAGCTTCACCAACGATGTTCGCGAAGCCCTGGTAATGACCCACGAAGAAGCGGTTGTGGCTGTGATCCGCCTGACCAAGGAGCAGCAACTTGAACTGCGTCACAACCCCATCCTTTGCTGGGAACCCATCCGGCTCGACGATGCCATCGTTTGTCACGACAAGTTCGCGCGCGCCGGCAGCCCTCACAACAGCCCGTCCGGCCTGAAGGACAACGCCGAAGCCGGGCTCGGTTTTGGGTGTGTTGCCGATCCTGGGGATGCACGCGAATGGACATACATCGCCTGGCAGCACTATGCCGGTCTGGGTTGGCACTCCGTAGGGCCCGATCCTGTAGCAGCGCTGCATTGGTATCGCCAGGCGGCCGAAAAGGGAGATGCGCTGGCCCAGGCCAGTCTTGGTTTTTGCGACGCCAGCGGCGACCTTGCTGGGGCCTTGCGTTGGTATTCTCGCGCCGCCGACGAAGGCAAGGCGGATGCGCAATGCCTTCTCGGCCAGATGTATCGATCCGCTCGAGGCGTAGAGCAGGATTATGCCAAAGCACTCCAGTTGTTCCGGCTTTCGGCCGACGCCGGCCGCGCAGAAGCCCAGTACGAGCTCGGCCTGATGTACGAGTTTGCGTACGGCGTACCAGAGGATACGGGTGAAGCGTTACGAATGTACCGCCTGGCTCTGGACCAGGGTTTTCTGCACGCAAGCGAGGGCGTGAGACGCTTGTCGCCTGCCGAATCTGAGCGGAACCGGGGGAGCGACGCCGGCGGGCCGAAGTTGGCTCCTGCCCTGGAGGCAGCGCTCCAGCTGGCCGCACCGACCGAGCTGCAACTCGATAACAACTCCATTGGGGCGAAGGGAGCCCGGGCGCTGGCGGCAGCGCCGAATCTGGCCGGCCTGAGAGTGCTGAACCTGGCGGGCAATGACTTCAGGACCGAGGGAGCTCGTGCCCTGGCGGCAGCGCCGCATCTGGCCGCACTGACTGAACTCGACCTGTCGGGCAACTTCATCGAGGATGAAGGAGCCCGCGCGCTGGCCGCAGCGCCGCTTCTGGCTAGCCTGAAAGTCCTGGACCTTGCGGCCAATTCTCTTGGGGCCGAGGGCATTCGTGCGTTGGCGGCAGCGCCGCACCTGGGTAATTTGGAAGTGCTGGACCTGACGGCCAACGACATGGGTGCGGCGGGGGCCCAGGCGCTGGCGGCAGCGCCTCACCTGGCCCGGCTGAGAGTGCTCAACCTGAAGGACAACGACATCGGCGCAGCGGGAGCCCAGGCCCTGGCGGCGGCGCCGCACCTGGCTCAGCTGAGAGTGCTCAATCTGGAGAGCAACTACATCGGCGCGGCGGGAGCCGAGGCGTTGGCGGCGGCGCCGCACCTGGGTACCTTGACCGAGCTGGATCTCGAGGATAACAACCTCAGGCCTGAGGGAGCCCGGGCGCTGGCGGCATCGCCTCACCTGACGGGGCTAAGAGTATTGAACCTCAGTCGGAACCGCATTCGAGATGGAGGAGCCAGAGCTCTGGCGGCAGCGTCCCTTCTAGCTAGCCTAAGAGAACTCGACCTGCGGGCCAACTCAATCGGGCCCGCGGGAGCCCGGGCCCTGGCGGCAGCGCCACATCTGGCTGGGCTGAATGTGCTGAAGCTGGGGAGTAACGACATCGGAGCGGCGGTGGCCAGCGCACTCGCGGCAGCGCCGCACCTCGCCAGCCTGACTGGACTGTACCTGGCGTGCAATGATATTGGGGATGTCGGAACCCGGGCGCTGGCGGAGGCGCCGCACCTGGCCACCTTGACCGACCTGGATCTGAGTTTCAACGGCATCGGGGCAGAGGGTGCGCGGGCACTTGCCTCAGCGCCGCACCTGGCCAGGCTGAAAGTGCTAAACCTGGAGTGTAATGACATGGGCACAGGGGGCGCCCAGGCGCTGGCGTCATCCCCGCACTTGACCACGCTCACCAAGCTGAAGCTGGGTTCCAACGCCGTCGGGCCCGAAGGAGCGCGGGCGCTGGCGGCATCGCCGAACCTGGCCACCTTGACCGAGCTGGACCTGTATTCCAACGAGATCGGCGCCGAGGGTGCGCGGGCCCTGGCGGCTTCGCCGCATGTGGCGAGCCTGACAGCCCTGCACCTGGGCCAGAACGACATCAAAGACGAGGGAGGCCTTGCGTTGGCGTCCTCGCCGTATCTGTCCGGCTTGCAATCACTGGTGCTGTGGGGCCACTTCGGAGCAGAGGCGACAGAGGCCCTGCGCGCCCGCTTCGGCGACCGTGTCTGCCTGTAGCCGGCTCAGCGCCGTGGTCGGCACTGCAAGCATTAATTCCCGGCCGATTACACGGAGACACGGTCTTCTCAGCCCGGCCAGATGTGGCGCGGACGCCAGCGCTTGGGCTCCCTCTGCGCCGATGACCTTGCTCTCCAGGTTCAGCTCGGTAAGTGCCAGGTAGGCGCATGTTCGGGACGCTGGAGTCCGAATTGCTCGTCGATTATTCAAGCCAGGCCCAGTTTCGACGAGTTTCTGATCCTTCGCTTTCGGGCCAGCAACCAGCCGCCGTACTCGTTTGCATGGCTCGACGTGAAGGCCACCAGCCTGGATTACGGCGCCATTTTGACGCGCATCTCGCTGGAGTATGATCGACGCTCTCGAAACGGGAACGGCGGCGACAACGCCTCCGAATGTGCGTGAATGCCGCCCCCTGGGGAACCGTCTGGCAATACGGATAAACGTTGTCCGAAAAGGGTATTTTTCCACAAGCCATTGAAATGAGAAAGGTAACGATGACTGTCCCCTCGGTTTCCCTCCGTTAAGTCTTCCTTTTGGCGGCCCTGACGATTAGCACGCAATCAACGTATGCATTGGATACTCTTGCGGACCGGTCCTCCACGAAGCCCGCCTCCCTCATGAATCCCTCAATATCCTCTGCCGTGTATCTGACAATCATCGGCTCCATTTCCTTATTATGTTTGTACGCCGAGTCAAATAGTGCCTTCTTCGCTTCCCATGTTTTGCTCTCTCTCAGTTCCTTCTCTATCGTCGCGAATAGTTGATCAACGTTCGTCGTACTCCGGGATGTGGAAAGTACAAAGACTCCATCTTGTCTGACAACTCGGTGTATCTCCTTTAGGCAGCTAACGGGGTCATCCATCGCAAAAAGCACATTTAACATCACGCAAGCGTCGTAGGTTTCGCTCTTGATCACACTTGTCCCTTCTTCCTTCACGGCACCTAACGCGCTGATACAGTCGGCATTTGTAATCTCCACTCTTTGCCTGAGCTCAGGCATCTTGGTCAGCTTTGCGTCAAGCCTACGCAACATCGCCTGGTTCATATCGATCGCATGGACACGCCTGGTTCTCGACGTTTGTAGGAGCTTAATGGCCGCATTCCCAGTGCCCGCGCCGACGTCGAGGCACGTCCTGGCCAGACCCACACGAGCTATAACCTGGTCAAGAAGCTTTTGGTATTCGGCACAGGCACTAATAATAGCGTCATAACTCTCAGCGTACGACGACCACATCGACTCCTTAATTATCACCCCCTGCAACTCTTGCCAAAACTGCTGAGGGCGTTGCACATAGGAGACGTTAAGCGTAACGCACCAGTTATCGCTATCGCTGAGTCGCGATGCAAGTTTTTCAAACACCATATGGCCGAAGCGCGGACTTGTGAAGGTGAGTCGCTCCGTGTCCGTGCGAGGATAATTGCCCGGCACAAATTCCCTCATCGACCTCGTCCTAACCTCATTCTCCCAATTGTCCAAGTGCACTAGGAAAGTTTCCACATGCATGCCGCGTCGCAGTCTCAGTGGCATTGCAATTGTGTATTCAAAAGCAGCATTCCAGTCCAAGAACCGAAAGTCGGGGTCAAGAATATATGTAGGCCCCAAGTTAGAGAGTTGTAGATGGTCATTCGACAAGCGAAAGCCCAGCGGTTCGTGGTCTCCAGCGAGGCCCAGTTCTGCAATTATGAGATCGTGCCTGCAGGCTCCCTTTGCGAAGAGCAACGTCTCCGTGCCAGTGCGTGGCGTGCGCTCACGTAGATATCGGTACAGGCTGCGCACTGTAAGAATCTGACGGGCGCCCCTCGGTGCTTCGGGCAGTGTGACTAGTGCCTCGGAACGCATGCCTTCGGTCAGGTATTGTGTGAAAGACGGATCACGTCCGACCGTATCGAGGGGGGATGGCTCCCGCAGCGAGCGCCAGGTCATCAAGTAAACGCCCGTATTGTCTCTATCCCTTGTTCCATCAGTGCCCGACTGCGTAGTCACTTGCGCAAGCACCTCTTCCGATACATCCGTAAACCCGCAAAGCGAAAGGCTTAGGTTAGGAGTACTGACGCATTGCCCGCCGAGGTTTGGTTGATTACATGTAGTGTCACCGTAACCACAATCGAGTACGATCAGCAGTCGTTCAATTGAAGTCTCGGCAACAATGCCGATTATGTCAGCAAGACCAAGGTATGCGGAATCAGAAGGGGCCGGTAGCGCTGTTGTGGCAAGGAAGAGCCGATGCGTGTCATCGAAGATTCCGTGACCTGAATAGTAGACCAGCGCGAAATCATCCGGCGACGCTGAGCACAAGAGGGTGCCAATCGCCCGACGTATCTCAGTGGCGGACTTGTTGACAAGAAACTCGGTGTGAAAGCCTCCCCTGGACGGATCATCGAGACTCAGCTTGTGGAATTCTTCTAAGTCAGCGAGCGGTGCCTGTCGGTGGGCAGACGCGCTGCTCTGGCCCGTACAAATAAACAGTCCGTAGCGCTTCATCAGTCAGTATCGCCCGTCGGCTGCGGAATCCGATCGGTCTTTTCCAAATGGTACACAACAAGGTAGCCGACCTCTTGGCCTTCGATCCTGAGCCGGTCGGCGTGGATCCACATTTTGTACTTGCCACGCCAGAGATTGCTCGCAGGGTGATGGGTCGTGTCCAAATACTCAAATTCATCACTGTGCGGGTGAAGCTTGGCATCATATTTCTTCTGTAGATCACGCTGTCTCTGTATGAATGCGTCTCGGCGGGGTGCTGGCACTTGCTCTGCCAGCCTTTCGATTAAAGGCCAGACCTGCTTGCCCTCGAAGTCGGCGGCGGTGCAGTCGAGTAGATGACCAAGCTGCCCGTTGCAACGAAGCACGATTCGGTTCAAGTCGGTAAAGAACATGGGCCAGTTCGAGGAGTCCATCAGCGCGTCAATTCCCTTGTGAACGAGCGACGACGGATCGCAGGGTTCCTGGGAAGTCGGTGCTGGACGATCTGACCCTTGTGAGCGTGCCTCCGCAAGCTCGATCAAGACGATGCCGATTGCAACGACAACTAGGATTACGCCTCCAGAAGCCACAGCGTAAATCCGGTGGCTTGTGTCCAGGGAAGGTAAAGAAAGAAGGAATAGACCATCGACGACCAAGCAGATGACCGCGAGGGCTTTAGTCCGGTCAGTGACCTGCGCCAGAATTCCAGGCCACTGGCTCTTCTTCGCCATGAGAGTTCGACCTTGCGTTCTACTGCACCTGTGCGCGATCGATGGCTAGCGGGGCCGCGCAAAAACACATCGGAGCCAGTTGACCGTGCCGGCTATCACAGCATGGCATGGACTGCGTGTCAAGTGCTTTCGCGGAGAAGCACCTGAACTGCGGAGGTGCGGCGGGGGGGACGAGACGCTGTATGGAAGCCGGTGCGTTGAAGCAAGTTTTGGTTTTGGCAGTCGCCGGCGGATGGGGTGAGGGTGCCTCCGCCCAACTCGATGCTGTGAGCAGCGCTACCAGACGGGCCCGACACCATCCTCGATCCCTTCGTAGGCACGGGGTCCACCTGCGCGGCAGCGGTCGAGACAGGCAGAAACCCATCGGCGTGGAAATCGATCCGGTTTACCTCAAGATGGCAAAGTGCAAGCTTGCCGGCTGTTGCTCCGTCCGGCGCATGTTCGGGCCGCTGAAGTCGGAATTGCTCGTCGATTACTCAAAGCCAGGCCCAGCTTCGACGAGTTTCTGTTCCTTCGCTTTCGGGCCAGCAACCAGCCGCCGTACTCGTTCGAATGGCTCGACCTGAAGGCCACCAGCCTGGATTACGGTGCCATTTTGACCGGATCTCGCGAGAGCATAATCGACGCTTTCGAATGTCCCCGGAGGGAGAAAAAGAGGACGCGGCTCGAGACTGTACGCCCGATCCGAATCGACAAGGTATGCCGTTATAATAAAATGCGCGCTCAAATTGTTTTCAACTTCGGCCCGTGCGTGATGAGCCCAGAAGCGGGAGTGACTTAGGGTGAAGACATGCCACGAACAGCCGCGGACAAGATCGTGGTGGCGGTATTGTGGAAGCGGATCGACCAGACTGTCGGTAGCGCCCTGCTGAACATTGCGCCGGCTTCGGGCACTGGTCAAGGCGCCAAGCACATCCCTTTCTCCGCCCAATTTGACTTCGATCGTTTCCTCCAGAATTCGAATTCGGCGCAGAGAATCCCGGCAGCTCACTCCATGTATCATGTCACCGTGGAAAGCGCGGGCAACCATCTGCGTCAAATCATGGTCCAGTACGGCGAGCGGGGGCAGCAGGTAAGGAGGGAGTGGCGAATCCCCCGCCAGCACGAACAGGCGGAAAGGCCGCATGCCTGGGAGCCGGGCGGTAAGTTGCCGACGACGCCGAGTGACATCACCCAAAACTATTACCTCCTGCTCATTCGCATCGCGGATGGCTCATTTCATGCGCGGGCGGTCACGCGCCAAGAAGTGCAGCAGATGCCCTCGGCACTGCGAGATGCCATTCTTGGGAATGATCAAGACCTTCTCTTTTTCGATGCGGGAAGCCCTGCAATGATGAAGCTTGCGCACGATATTTTAGGAGCCCTCCGCAAACAACCGTGCGTGCTGGTGTATGGGCCGCCCGGTACGGGCAAGACCGTGGCAATGCAACAGGTGCGGGCGTTTCTCACGGAGCCTGCCACCTTCCCGACCATTGCCCTTAATCCAGCGCAGGCCGATCAGCCGTTCACCCAGACTGCCCCGGATGTCTCAGGTTTTCCTGCAAACCGCAAGTTCTGGTGGGTCACGTTCCACCAGAGTGTGGGTTACGAGGATTTCGTGCTTGGATTGCGGCCGCGGCCGGCTGGCAGAGGAGGAATGACTCTTGAACCCCGCGCGGGCGTCCTGCTTGAGGCGATGGAACATGCCCGGGTTGCTGACTGCATGTCGGTCATTTTCATCGACGAGATCAACCGCGGTAACGCGAGCCGTGTTTTCGGCGACTTTATTACCTTCATGGAGAATGACAAGCGACTAAAGCCCGACGGCACGGTCGACGCCGTTCAAACGATCCCGCTAACATTCCCATCACTCGACCAGGATCCCGCGAACGCCGCAAGAAGCATCACTGTGCGTTTTGCGGACGGGCCATCGAAAAAGCTCGCGTTGCCGTTTTATGTGCCCTGGCATGTCTATCTTATTGGGTCGATGAATAGCCTCGACCGGTCCGTGGCGCCCCTGGACACTGCGCTGGCGCGCCGCTTCCGACGAGTTGAAGCGAAGGTGGATTACACGGAACTAACGACGCACTTGACCGCGCAGAGTGCGCTGCCCGAGTACGCGGAAGTCGCCAGCGCGCTGCTGAAACGAGTAAACAAGCGACTGATCGGGGATTTTGGGGAGGATTTCCAACTCGGCCCAGCCTATTTCTGGAATGCGTTCGGAACAGACGAAGCGCAGTGTTACTCCGCCCTGGCCTCGGCATGGGATGAGATGCTGCTGCCGCAGATCAGGGAGCTTTACCGCAACCGGCCCGGCGAACTGGCCGGACTCTTGCTTTGTGAAGAGGAGGTTGCGGATTGGCCGTACCGGTTTGAGGAGGCGGAAGGCGGCGTCCGCTATCTGGCCGAGGCGGAGGCGCTCACTTCTCTGACCCCGGAGCGGCGCGTCGAGGTGCTTGAGCGATTGGCCGGCGCTCAGCAGGCCCAGGCTCAGCAGGAAGAGACCGAAGCCACCGAGGAAGTAGATGAGGGTGGAGGCGAACAGTGATTCTCTCACGACTGCATTCACTGCCCCCGCCGCTCCCGCCGGTGCATGCGGTCGAGTGGGATTCGATCCCCAGCAACATCATGACGTTCGCCGCGCGTGCCGACGCTGACAAGTGGGCGATCGAAGCAACGGAAGTTTCGGAGCGAATCCGGAACATGTTGGGCCTTCAGGACAACCCGTTTGTGCTGATGCCGGCCCGCAGGGTCCCGGGCGGCTTTGCTGTGGGCTTAAAAGCGCGACATATCAACGGCTGGTTGAGCATAGGCGGGCGACAAATCAGCATCCTGCCGAAATTCGTGCAGATCGGCACTCCGGAAGCTTCGGAACAGCTGTTTGTTCGGCTGCTTGCCTACTCGACATCCACTCGGCAGGCGTTGTTTGGCCGCACGCCAGCACGCGTTTCGGATTTCAGCAACCCTATCGATTTCCTCGCGCGCGCCTACATTGATGCCCTAGAGGGAGCAATCTCGCACGGGTTACCCATGGGCTACGGGCAGATCGATGACGATCTCCCCTACCTGCGCGGGCGACTGCTGACCTCCAGGCTATACCCGCGCATCATCTCTCAACCCACAACGTTGCCCCAAGAAACCTCCGAATTCACACGGGATGTGCCGTTGACGCGTATCCTTCGGTGGGCCTGCGTCGAACTAGCCCGACTCGTATCTGATCGTATGCTGCGTATCCGCGTTTCTGACGTGGCTGCGCGTTTCGCAGGCATCGCCGACATACTTCCTTCTTGGCAAATGGCGTCTCAGCTTAGCCTGACGCCTGCGCAGCGGCACTTCGAGCCTTCCTTTGCACTTGCGAAGCTCCTTTTGCTGGGAAAATCGCTTGTCCCTGGCGGAGGCCGCGTCGAAATACCTGGCTTTGCTTTCGTCGGGTGGCATGTTTTCCAGGAGTATGCTAGAAGGCTGTTGAAGGAAGCCGTTCAACGGCTGGGTGCCGAGTGGCGCGTCGAGCGAAGAACCTACCTTGTTGGAACTCCCATAAACGGAACGGGCAAACTGTGGTGCGAGCCGGATTTCGTCATCACGCGGCGGGGGAGGCGGATAATCTGCCTGGACGCAAAGTACACAAGGCCCATGAATGTAGGCCAAGTGCCCGACTCGTTGCACTGCGCGCAGGTCAGTACGGCCGCTCGGGCAGTCGGGGCGGCTGTTGCCGTACTGCTTCATCCGATGCCGGTCGGCACGGGGGGCGATGGGCGGTCTTGGTCGCTCAAAGGCCAAGGAGCGCCGAGAATTCTGTGGCTACAACCGCTACGACCGGCGACGTTGATGCGCCAGGAAAGCCACCGCGCGCAGGTAGAGACCATCGCCAGCAGAATTCTCGAATGGGCCGAGGATCATTAAGGCGTCGTCTGGCGGCCCTAGATCGAGATGAGAGGGAATATAAAGCGTAGCGCGCATGTGCGAGAGCCACGCTTCCCGGTCAATAGGCAAGATACTCCCACTTTGGTTCATAGTCATGGCAAGTCATCGGCACTTGTGATGACCTTGAAATCCACGCTGAGCGCCCCAGTAAAGTGCCTTTCCCCGCAGTGAATCTTTTGGTTTTCTGTACCGCGCAGCTCGTCTGCAACGGTGGTGCTCTTGGTCTCGCGAACCAGGTAAAGCAAGGCTTCCGCGTCATCGGGCTCCTCCATAACGAGCGCCCAGTCAGGGTTGTACTGGCCGACGGGTGTAGCCACCTTAAACCATGTGGGTAGTTTGACGAAGAGCCGAACATCTTTCCGCTTCTTAACCTTCTCGGCGAATTTCCTCTCAGTATCCGACTGAACGACGACTTGGTCGTAGATGGAATTCTCGACAGGCACAAGGCGGTCGGAGATCGTCTCCTCCAGCTCGATCCATTCAGTCATCTCGTACCACGTGCCATCTTTTTCGTACTTAATCCCGTCCACAAGCTGCTGAATTGCCTTCTCACGTATTACGCGAGCGGCTTGGGACGCGAATTCCTGCGGATTATCGAGTGCGGCTTGGCGGTTCTTTATCCCTGTGATGATGCTGGCGAGGGTGCGTCGAGTCAGTTTGATCGGTGGAGTAATGTGCGCGATAAGGTCTTCAATCATCTCCACGAGACTGGGGAGCGGCTGACGGCCGATAAGCCGCGTGAGAATCCGCTTGCCGCCAACGCGGTAGTCGAGTTTGTCCTCAGCCTGGCCTACCTCAACGTCGGCTGTCTGGCTGATGATTCGGGGCGCCTCAATCTTGATTTTGTCCAAAGCCCCAATCACGTCTTTAACCAGCTTCTCAGTATCGACCGTGACCTTATACCGGGTCTTGTGCTTGATCCGCTTCCAAAGCTCCTCGAACTCGGGCGGGAGCTGGTCCAGCGGCTTCCGGGTGGCAATCTTCTTCTGGCGCACATTGACCGGCCTGGGGGCCGCGCCTTCCTTACCAAATGCTTCTTCCATCTCCTTCTGAAGGCCCTCAACGAACTGTTCGTAGCTTTCGTTGGCGATGACGGTGAGCACATTGACCCTGGGATCAGGAATGCGGATGCCCTGCTGATTGACTATAAGCCGCATGCCGCGCCCCACTTCCTGCCGCTTTTTGACCTCGGAGACAGTCTGGTTAAGCGTACAAATTTGACTGACGTTCGGATTGTCCCAGCCCTCGCGGAGTGCGCTGTGCGAAAAGATGAAGGAAACCGGCTCCTCGAATGACAGGAGCCGCTCTTTGTCTTTCATGATGAGGTTGTATGCGGCCCGATCCTCGTTGCTCTGGCCGGTTGTCGAATCAAGCATTTCGACAGCGCCTCCTCGCCGGTTCTTTTGGGCGAAGTAGGCGGCTCTCACGTCCTGTGGCTTAAACTCGGCGAAGTCCGGATATTTGCCTTTCAGCTCGTCGAACGCCTCATCGAAAAGCTCCCGGATGATACCAGGGTACAGCCCGTCAACGCTTGCGGCTCCCTTTTCGGGCGGTGGCGTGCCGATGAAGTTTTCCACGCGGTCGATGAAGAAGAGCGACAAAACCTTGATGCCGCCGGCCTTCAGCTTTTTCTGCTTCTGGAAATGTGTCTCGACCGCGCGGCGAATTTGCTGGCGGAAAAGTTCTGCTTGGTCGCCTCCCTGCGTCTGTCCAATGCGGATTTCGATTCCATTGGCAAACCGGACGAACTGTTCGCCAGCATGGATTTCGTCGATCACGAAGGAGGCGTATTCCGGCCGGTCGGATTTCTCCTGAAGGCAGTCGCCGGGATTGAACAAGTACGCTTTCTCTTTGATCTGTCCGTTCGCCATGCGTTGGTGAACGGCGAGGCGGGCCTGGATGGTCTTCTTGGCCGTGCGGATTTCGTTGAGGCGGAGAAACACCTGATTGTAGTCGTCTTCCTTGCGGACCGAATCCACCTCGATTCGCTTGACCAGATTCTGCCGATACGCCTCGAAGGGTGTCAGACGGTACACGAGGTTGTAAGGGTTGCGGTGTGTAGCGCTATAACGTAGCGCCAACAGCGGGTGAAGTGACGCAAGCGCCTTAATGCGGCCCTCGCTCTCCATGTTCTGCGGCTCGTCAAGGATCAGGACAGGACGTGCCGACTGGACCAGAAACAGCGGGGTTGCGCCTTGCAGGAGATCGGTGCTCTGGCGGATGACATTATCGTCCTTGTTGAAAGAGTCAATCGTTATGACCAGGATTTCGACACAATCACTCTGCGCAAATTGCCGCACCTTTCCGATGCTTTTGGAATCGTAGGTCGTGTAGCGATAGGGCACGTTGTCGTAAATCGCCCGCAGATGCTGCTGGGTGATTTTGAGCGACTTCAAAACACCTTCCCGCACGGCAACCGACGGAGCGGCGACGATGAATTTTCGCATCCCGTAACGGCGGTGAAGCTCCAGGGCTGTGCGCAGGTAGACGTAGGTCTTTCCAGTCCCGGTCTCCATCTCGATTGAAAAGTTGGGGAAACGGACGCTTTCATTGCCTTTTCCCGTGCGGATCGTCTCCTCGATATATTCGAGCTTCTCATCTTCCGGGATGCCGTGCCGTTTCTGAACAGCGTGAAGGTTGGCGACTATCTGGTCTTCTGAAAGGTCGAGCCGGTTGTTAACCGGACTGAAAATCTCCCCGAACGCGAACGTGCTAAAATCAGGGGCAACGCGGGGTTGCCCGCGAAACAGGTCGGCAACCGCCTCGATGGCGTGAAGCTGGAAAGCCTGGTTACCGTCGAACTGGAATCGCATCGGCCTGCCCTCCCTAGATCGTTTTCAGCCTGCATTGAAGGGCCAGGTTCGCAGCAGCCGTGTCATTCAGCGCCTTGTCACGACAGACCAGCACACTGTCAGGACTCAACGCGTAGTGCTTGCTCAATTCGACGCGAACCTGTTCGTCGAGGCACACGGCAATGGTCTGCGGCGGATCTTTGTCGGGATCGGTGATCTCGTAAATGGTGATCCCGTTGGCGGGTTCTTTCTTCTCGAACTTGGAGTTCAGGCCGAACCCATCCCGCAATGCCACTTCCCAAAGGACGTTTTCAGGCGTCCATCCGGCAACAAGCGGGTCGTCGAATAGGCCGAGTTTCTTCGCGTAGCTGTCCGGGTCCCGCTCTGGGTCGGGTACCCACTGCTCAATGTTGGGCTTGGCCAGCTTGAAGACTTTGAAGCCAAGGTCGTCGGGGGCGTCTTTGTCCTGCATGTCGAGTTGGCCTTCGGTCTCTTTTTTCAAACGCTGAATTGCTCGGCGCAATCGCTCCTTTCCGACTTCGGCAATAGTCGAATGCTCGGCGTTGCTAGTCGGCTCAGGGAGTTGAACAAGAATGAAGGAGCGATTCTCTCCATCTTTTTGATTCTGAGCGAGAACAGCATGACCAGTTGTGCCAGCTCCTGCGAAGAAATCGAGGATCAAGTCATCGCCTGACGTGTTCTGTTCCACGATGCGCTGAATCAAGGCGGTTGGCTTGGGGAAATCAATAGCCTGATAGCCGAACAGGTCGCGGATTTCTGCGGTGCCCTGCGCGGTGAATACGTCTTGAATGATACTGGGGAACCCGATGAATTCACTCATCATGTCCTTGCGGAATTTCTTCTCACGTGGTCTGCCGTCCGGCGATGGTGGAAAGAGGATGCATCCAGCCTCAATGAGTTTTTGCATCTTGTCTTTTCCGTAACGCCATCCGGTGTTGGGGGCCGGAGCGAAACGATTCCCCGTCGTGGGATCGACGATTTCGTAGTGCAGATTCGGTCGCTGTTCGGCAGTCGCGAGACCGAGAATACTCCGGCTCATCCATAACCCGCCAGGATCGTTGTCAGGGTTTGAGAACTTTGATTCGTCGCGCTCGGTGCCCCGAAAGCGAAACTGTTCAGACCTTGAATAGACAAGGATATACTCGTGGTCTGTGGAAATGCCACTGGTAGCTCGTGCGTCGGGGTATTGACGGCTTTTCCAAACCAATTGCGCGACGAAGTTCTCTTCGCCGAAGACTTCGTTCATTAATATCCGCAGGTGGTGTACCTCGTGGTCGTCAATGCTGATGCAGATAACCCCGTCATCTCGGAGCAGCTGGCGGGCCAGAAAAAGCCTCGGGTACATCATGGACAGCCAAGTGGAATGATACCGCCCGCTGGTCTCCGGGTTGCTCGTGAGAAGGTTTCCCTGCTCGTCGCTCTGGCCGGTCAGTTGCAGGTAGGTCTTGAGCGGATCAGCGTAGTTGTCGGGATAGACGAAATCCTGGCCGGTGTTGTACGGCGGGTCGATGTAGATGAGCTTCACCCGACCGAAATAGGGCTTAAAGAGCAGCTTCAGCACTTCGAGGTTATCGCCCTCAATGAAGGCATTGGCGGAAGTCTCAAAGTTTACCGATTCGTTTTGGCAGGGGATTAGTGTCGCGCGACTCGGTGTCTGAAGCAGGCTTAGGGCATCGTCCTTGCCGGCCCACGAGAAGGAAAAACGCCCCGGGCCAGATTCCGTCGCACTGCCGAGGGTCGCCCTTAGCCTGTCGAAGTCGATCTTGCCCTCGACAATTACTTCTGGGAACAGGTTGCGCAGCTTGGCGATCTGCGCTTCGAGCACGCCTCCCAACGTGTCGGTTACCCTTTCCCGTTTCACCTTCTGCTGACTCATTATTGCCTCTATTTTAGACGGTTACTTGCGAGACGAGCGCGCTGTTGATTGCGGGTTTCCCTTTACACGGCATACTTCGCAGGCGTTTGTGTGTCGGCACGGCGGCCTTCTTCACGTCCGTGCCGGATTCGGCTCGCCCATTAAGTAAACCAAGCACGCTCATCTGCGTCCAGTGGCAGCCAGGGCAGTATCGACGACAAATGAAAAGGGCCGACAACAACAGCTGTCGGCCCCTTCCAATCGAACTGGTCCTGTCGTTTACGGCATCAAGCGATTCATCATAGCTGCGGCAAAGGCGATGGAAAAGATGACAACCACAAGCAAGGTCATCGCCTTCCAGAAGCCCAGGCTATTCACGTACCGCCAGAAACCCTCCGCCATTTTTTCGAGGAACTTCTCCACACGTACACCTCTTTTTCGGTCTGTGCGGAGGAGGAAGGGGGGACATAACCCTTTCCGCACAGGTCAGGTTACTGCCCCCCCTATGCGGGGATGCAGCAACCAGACGTACATAAGGATGAAGGCAGGCAGGAATTCCGGGCAGAGGAGAGTTGGGCGGACCGAACCGAAACCGCTTGATTCCCTTTGTTTTGGAGGACGGGGAAGGAGCACCCAGCGGACGAAGGAGTCCCGAAAATCGTCCTCGCGTTTGGCAGCAAAGAACCTGATAACCATAAACCTGATGACGATACGTATGACATCATCTGCGGCGCATTGCCGCACCCGAGCTGCCAGCCAGAAATCGGCATTCAGCTTGTTCATCTACGGGGATTGTATCCACCATTACCATCGCTGGCCACGGATGGAAGAGCTCAAGGGACACTTCGAAGGTCATTGCATAGGTTTGGCTTGCGGATAAAATAGGGCGCGGTCTTCTGCTGCGACCCGTTTTACCCACTAATCCAGGCGTTGTTGCCAGTTGCGGTAACTCTCATCTCGGTGCCGGCCATCTTTAACAGGAGCAGCGCCAGAGTCCTCTCTTTCTCAGGGCCGCAGCGCGGGAATCCGCTACTTCGTCACCACGCGCTACGCCCGCTCCTGGACCGACAGCGAATCCCATACGCGCACCGTGAAGTCGCCGGAGCCGGAGACGAGGCGGGTGCCGTCCGGGCTCCAGGCGACGGCATGGACGTAGTCGGTGTGGCCGCGCAGTTCGGCGACTTGCTGGCGGCGGGAGACGTCGATCAGGCGGACGGTGTTGTCGGCGCAGCCGGCGGCCAGCCGCGTGCCGTCGGGCCTGAACGCCACGCTGTAGTCACTACTCCCCAGCGGGATGACCGCGAGTTGCTCGTGGGTTTGGGCATCCCAGAGGCGGATGGTCTTGTCGCTGGAGCCCGAGGCCAGCAGTTGGCCGTCGGCGTGGAAGGCCACCCGCCAGACGGTGTCGGTGTGCCCGCGTAGGACGGCGACCGAGGCGTGTTTGGCGACGTCCCAGAGACGGACGGTCCCGTCTACTCCGCTGGTGGCGAGCAGGCTGCCGTCGGATGTTTAAAAGGCCGGCTCTGAGACGGTCCCGGGCCGAACGGGCCGGAAGATGGAAAGCGTCCTGCACGTTGTTCATCGACACTCTTGCGGAGAACGGCGCGGAGACAGTATCTCCGTCAACGCCAGTGGTTCAAGATGATGAATTCATTCTGAATCGGCACGCTGGCCGCTTCGAGCTTGCGAATGGCGCTCACGATGCCTCATGATTTCAGAATCCGAGCGACTTCTTCGGGAGTCACGACCTTGAACCTCCCGCCGCATTTGTACTCCGGGTCATTCATGCCGCTCGCTTCCATTAGCCGTTCTTCGCGCTCGAAGTCCTTGGCAATTTCCGGCGGATTGCTTCGACAATAGACGATGGCTTCCTGCACGGCCTCCAAAGGCAGATTGAACGCTGCCGCAATTTCCTCCGGCGTCATCGGCTCAGCAGCGCTCATAAACATCCCGTAAAGGACGCGGGCGCGGATGCGCGTGCCCTTGACGAACAGCTGCTTGTAGCAGGACTTTGGGTTTGGAGCTAGGTAGTGCCAGGTGATAGATGTGGATGAGCTCATATTGCGATTATACCATCTGGAGCAGATCGCCAGAATCCCGCAAGCGACGCGCAGCAGTAAACGCCTTTATGCCAAGATGGCCATCTGGCCATCTTGGGTGCTTCGATGCATCAGGCGCGCTTACCGTCAATACGATTCCGAGGGTTCCCGCAAGAATTCGGCAACTTTTTTCAACTTCGCCATAGTTCGCCAAGTAGTTGGCGGGCGAACTACGGCCAAGGGCGGACAAGAACTGTTCATACCCCCCACCTCAAAAAACGTGGCAAACTGGCAAACTCGGGATTGTCACACGCGCTTTCGCTGCGGGCGAACATTTCGCAACCCGGATTGTCGTACGATGCCAAAAGTGTTGGCCCTGTGGCCCGGTTGCCATCTGAGTGCCGCAAGCCTATGCAATCACGGTATTTGTGTCTTTAATCATACAGGGCCACGGTGGCCCTGTATGGCCCTGTATTTGGCCCTGTTACCCCCTGCAAGCGGAGCATCTCATAACGGTTATGAGATGAAGCCGCGCAAGGTAAAGCGCGGTAATACGGTTTATGCGATGCAGGCCAGGACGAACACCGCCAACCCCATGCACGATGGCGGTGTTACTCTGGCGGTGTTATGCCGGGATCTTTGCCCCGCGCTCGATCTTCACGGCCCCACGTTCTGAACCAGCCCCACGAGCTTTTCCAACTCCTCCATGTTCAGATCGGAAACGGCCCAGTAGGTTAAGCCGCCGCTCGTCCAGTGTATTAGATGGAAGCCTTGTTGCGTTTTTCGCTGGACAGGGCTGTCGGCGGCATCGGCGGGCTTCCAGATGAACAGATTGATGACGTGATCGCGCCGCTTGTAGACCAGGGCCGCCACCGGCTGATCGTCGAGGTAATCCAGGCGGCCGCCTTTCAAGGGGAATCCCTGGTCCTTAAAGTCGCGCACCGGCGGAGCAAAGTTTACCTTGCCGTCGAACCACGGCTTGACGGTGTGACTGTTCGAGGATTCGACGTCGAATCCGTGAGCAAGCAGCAGTTGCGAGCGGATATGACTGGCCACCAGCTCCTTGACCAGGAAATCCCGGCCGGACGACTTCGAGGCGACCTGAACCAAGGCCCAACCGCTGAGCGCCAGCAAAGCCAGCGAAGCCGCCACCGCCAGCAAATGCTCCGGCCGCCAGCGACGCCGCGGCGCCGGGGCAGCGGTCTCATCCGGTGGGGCGGCCTCATGCAGACGTTTTTGAAGCCGTTCCCGCAAACGCGCGGGCGCCTGCATGTATAAGCCCGCCCCGCTCAGGGTTGTGCGCAGGTACTGTTGTTGCTCCAGGGACTGGCTGCATGCCGGGCAGGACTGCAGATGTTGTTCAAACTCCAGATTGCGGACCAGGTCGAGTTCGCCGTCCAGATAGCCGTGCAACAGGTCGTGAGTGTTCACATCAGGGTTCCTTGTCGAGTTGTTGCGTCAAACATTGGTGAAGCCGTTCCCGGCCGCGCGCCAGCCGCGACATTACGGTTCCAATGGCGATGCCGGACACCGTGGCAATCTCGCGGTAGCTGAGTCCTTCCAGTTCACGCAGGATCAGGACCTCACGGTATTCCATCGGCAGTTCCCCCAGCGCGTCGCGAAGCATTTGTTTCTCTTCTTCCTGAAGAAGGGCTCTTTGCGGGTTCGAGGCCTCATCCGCGGCGGAATGCACGGTCTCATCAAAGGACTCCGCCAGCTTGTCCGGCCGGTTGCGCCGCAGCCACGAGTAGCACGTGTTCCGCACAATCGTGAGGAGCCAGACCTTGCCGTTGTCGCCGTGAAAGCTGTCGAAGAAGCGCAGCGCGCGCAGGTACGCTTCCTGCACCAGGTCTTCGGCATCATGCTCGTCGTGCGTCAGCCAACGGGCCAGGTTGTAAGCGGCGTTCAGATGCGGCAAGAGCATTTGCTCATACCGTGTCTGCCGGCTTGCCTCTGCCAAGCGGTCTTCCTCGCGAATTAGCCCTCATCTAAGTATACGCCGCCGCCGTCATTTTATTCCCGGCACTTCAAGAAGCCTCGCGCAGAGTACGCAGAGAGCGCAGAGAACTCCATCCGTTCTTGCTCTGCGCTCTCTGCGTACTCTGCGAGAAATTTTCTTCGGGAATATTTCGGCAAGCCAAGGCGTATAGGTCCCTGTAGCGTTTGCATTCACTGTTGTACCGAGGGGATCAAACATGCGCCATTCAATGCGGAAAACAATCGTTCTGCTCCTGCTGTTCGCGCCGGTCGCTGTGCTCGTGGGCTGCACCCAGAAAATCGACGAAGCACCGGCAATGAAAGCCGCGGCCGAATCTGCCCAAAAAGCAAGCGGCCCCGTGCAGGAAATCGTCATCGACAATTTCACTTTCGCACCCGCCACGGTGACCATCGCGCCGGGCACGCGCGTGGTGTGGATCAATCACGACGACGTGCCGCACACCGCGACCAGCACCAGCAAACCCAAGCGTTTCGACACCGGCACCCTGGATAGCGACCAAAAGTACGCCCACGTGTTCACCGAACCCGGCACCTACAACTACTTCTGCGCCGTGCATCCCAAGATGACCGGCCAGATCATCGTCAAGTAACTACCCGTTTCCAAAAGGAGATCTCGCATGGCGAAGCGCATTACGCACAATCACTCCGATGACGGCGTGGACCGTCGCGGTTTTCTCGAATGCATGGCCTGGGCCGGCACCGGCGTGGTCTGGGCCGCGGCCGGCGGCCTGCTGACATCCCGGTCGTTTGCGCGGGCAGCGGCCCAGGCGGCCAAGGCAGATTTCACGTTCGTGCAGATCAGCGACAGCCACATCGGCTTCAAGAAAGAGCCGAACAAGGACGTCATCGGCACGTTGCAGCAGACCATCAATCAGATCAACGCCCTGCCGGCCCAGCCCGAGCTGATGATTCATACGGGCGACCTGACGCACCTCGCCAAGCCCGAGGAATTTGACACCGTTGCCGAGGTGCTCAAGTCCGCGAAGGTCGGCAACATTGTCTACGTGCCCGGCGAGCATGACATTTTCACCGATGACGCCAAACTCTATCTCGAACGCTTCGGCAAGGGCACCAAAGGGCTCGGCTGGCAAAGTTTCGATCAGAAGGGCGTGCACTTCATCGGCCTGGTCAATGTGGCCAACCTCAAACCGGGCGGCCTGGGCACCCTGGGCGATGAACAGCTCGATTGGCTCAAGAACGACGTGGCCGGGCTGGGCGACAGCACGCCGATTGTCGTGTTCGCGCACGTGCCGCTCTGGACGGTATACGAAAAGTGGGGCTGGGGGACGCAGGACAGCGGCCAGGCGCTGGCGCTGCTCAAGCGTTTCGGCTCGGTCACGGTGCTGAACGGCCACATCCACCAGATTCTGCAAAAAGTCGAAGGCAACATGACCTTCCACACCGCCCGCTCCACCGCCTTTCCGCAACCGGAACCCGGCAAGGCCGCATCTCCCGGTCCGATCAAGGACGTGGCGGCCGACCAGTTGCGGCGCATGCTGGGGCTGACCAAGGTGTCCTATGTCGAGGGCAAGGGAGCGCTGGCTGTGGTGGACGCCGCCCTCGAAGGAGCGTAACGGCCATACGCAAGTGACGAGTGACGAGTGGCCAGTGACCAGTGACGAGTGATGAGTGCCAACTCGTCCCTCGCCACTCGTCACTGGCCACTCGTCACTCCGCCTGCACTTTTCGCGAAGTGTCGCGGAAATCGCGCCCGCTTTGCTTAACCAGGTCCGTTACCTTAGAGAGGGCATACGGAACTTTGAGGGACAGACTTTCTCCGAAGAAGAAGAGGCTACTTTATGCGTAATTGGTTTTCAAATCTGTTGCGGACTTTTCACCGGCGGCCGCGCGACGCGCGGCAGCGCCATCGCCTTTTGATGGTCGAGGCTTTGGAAGCGCGCGAGCTGCTCGCCGCGGGCTTTATCCAGACCAACCTGGTCTCGGACATCCCCGGCCTGGCGGCTTTCACGGACGCGCAACTGATTAACCCCTGGGGGTTGACGGCCGGCAGCAACACGTCCTTCTGGGTGTCGGACAACCAGAATGGTTTCTCCACGCTCTACGACGGCCAGGGAAACAAGAACGGGCTCGTCGTCACCATTCCCAGCGCCGCCGGCAGTCCGTTCACGCACGCCACGCCGACCGGCACGGTCTTCAACACCGACGCCAACGGCAGCGACTTTGCTGTCACGGCCGCGGGGACAACTGCGCCCAGCATTTTCTTGTTCGCCACGCTCGACGGCATGATTGACGGCTGGAACGGGATCGGCACGAAAGCCATCATGGCGATCAACAACTCCGGGGCCATCTATACCGGTCTGGCCATGGACACCAGCAGCACCGCGGGCAACACCTTGCTCTACGCGGCGGACTGGGGCAAGGGCACGGTCGATGTCTTCAACGGCAGCTTCCAGCAGGTCGATCAAAACGCCTTTCAAGATAGCGCCATTCCCCAGGGCTTCCGCCCATTCAACGTCCAGGACATCAACGGCCATATCTTCGTTACCTATGCCCAGTTCGACGCCGGCACCAACGCCGACACGGGCACGGGCGGTTTCGTAGCCGAGTACACCCGTGACGGCGTGCTGGAGACGACTCTCACGGGCCAGGGCCATTTCAATTCCCCCTGGGGCGTGGCCCTGGCTCCCGCGAGCTTCGGCAACCTCGGCGGCGACCTGCTCGTCGGCAACTTCGGCGACGGGCATATCAACGCCTTCAACTCGAGCGGCCAGTTCGTCGATGTACTGAAGGACGCGGGTGGCAACCCGATCACGATCGGAAATCTGTGGGCGCTCAGGTTCGGCAACGGCGGCGCCGCCGGCAGCGCGAACACCCTATTCTTCACGGCCGGCGTCACCGATGCGCCGGCCACGATCTTTGGCGCCACACACGGTCTGCTGGGCTCGCTTCAGGCCGAAACCGCCAACCAGCGCTTCGTGGCCCAGGTATACCTCGATTTGTTGCACCGGCCGGTGGATCAGCTCGGTCTTAACGCATTCACCGGTATGCTCAACCAGGGTGTTTCCCGCGGTCAGGTAGTGCTCAACATCGAAAACAGCATGGAGTTCCGGGCGGATGAGGTGAGGGGACTGTATAACCAGTTCCTGCACCGCGCCGCCGATACCGGGGGCCTGACCGGGTTTACGAACTTCCTGGCAAACGGCGGGACGCTGGAACAAGTGGAAGCGATCATGGTCGGCTCGCCCGAGTACTTCCAGCAGCGTGGCGGCGGCACGAATGACGGCTTCCTGAACGCTCTCTACCAGGATGCTCTGAATCGCGCGGTCGATCCGACCGGGCGCGCCGCGTTTGACATGGCCCTCGCCCACGGCACCACAACCGGCATGGTCGCGGCAGACGTCTTTGGCGGCCTGGAGTTTCAGCAAGATCTGGTGCGCGGCTTCTATCAGAACCTCCTCAACCGCGCGGCCGACATGGCTGGCCTGAACTCCTTCGTAAACGCCCTGCAGCATGGAGAGACCGATCAACAGGTCATTGCCGCAATCGCCGGGTCCGATGAATTCTTTGCCAAGGTGTAAGCAAACCGGTCCTGAATATACGCCTAACCCGGGCGAAGGTCAGCCAGTTTTTCGGTCAGAATCCTCAGGCCGCGATTCAGGCGCCGCTTTACCGTGACGGCAGCTACACCCAGCACGCGGGCGGCTTCGGTTTGCGTCATCCCCTGGACCCGCACCAGGCCAAACGCTTCTCGCTCGTCTTCCGGCAGGGTATCAATGGCCTCCAGCATACGGCGGCCGTTTGGCGTCAGCCCGGAGGCACTGCTGGGCGGCGCCGGCACCAGGTCTTCTTGCAGCCCCACGGCGGAGGGCTGTCCATCTAAGCGGCGGGCCAGGTCATTCAATTCCCAGCGCATGTACTGGTTGGCCAGGGCGAAGAACTGGCGCACGGTTTGCGGGCGGACTTCGCGCATGGCCTGGAGCTGCCGTTCCGCCACGGCGCCGAGCAATTCCTCGACCTGCAAGTTCAACGGCGGCTGCGTTAGACGCGGATAACTCCGGTGCAACAGCCTGGCACACAGGAGGTTGTCCGCCCGCCACGCTTAGTAAAGCAATGACTGACACTGCAACCAGGAGATGAAGCATGTCTCAACCTCAACGCTATGAAGTTCTGATCCTGGGCAGCGGCGAGGGCGGCAAGTACCTGGCCTGGCACATGGCCAAATCGGGACGCCGCACGGCCGTCGTGGAACGCAAGTGGATCGGCGGCTCCTGCCCGAACATCAACTGCCTCCCCAGCAAGAACGAAATCTGGAGCGCGAAGATCGCGGACCTGGTTCACCGCGCGGAGAAATTCGGCATGGTGACGGGCTCGACCGCGCTGGACATGGTGCGCGTGCGCGAACGCAAACGCGACATGGTTAACGGCCTGATCGCCATGCACCTGGAGAAATACAAGGCCAGCGGCGCCGAATTGATTATGGGCGCGGGGCGCTTCGTGGCGCCGAAAACACTCGAAGTCCACTTGAATGACGGTGGCACCCGCGTGCTAACCGGCGACCGCGTTTTCCTCAACCTCGGGACCCACGCCGCGATTCCAGCGATTCCCGGCCTGGCGGACGCCCGGCCGCTGACGAATATCGAGCTTCTCGAACTGGACTGGGTGCCCAAGCATTTGCTCGTCCTGGGCGGCGGCTATGTGGGCCTGGAATTTGCCCAGGCGTACCGGCGTTTCGGCAGCCGTGTCACCGTGGTCGAGCACGGGCCTCAACTCCTGGGCCGCGAGGATCCGGACATCGCGGAAGAAGTCCGGCGCATTCTCCGTGCCGAAGAAATCGACGTCCTTGTCGGAGCCGACGTGCTTCGCGTCGAGGGACAATCGGGAGCGGGCGTCCGCCTGCGCGTACGGACGGCTGGGGGTGAACAGACCATCGCCGGCAGCGATATCCTGGCCGCGACGGGACGTACTCCCAACACGGCCGCGATCGGACTCGACGTGGCCGGTGTCGAACTGGACGCGCGGGGCTACGTCAAAGTCAATGACCGGCTCGAGACGACCGCGCCCGAGGTCTGGGCGATCGGCGAATGTGCCGGCAGCCCCCAGTTCACGCATGTGTCCTTCGACGACTTTCGGATCATCCGGGACAACCTTGCCGGGGGCAAGCGCAGCACAGGCGACCGCCTCGTTCCCTACTGTCTGTTCACGGACCCGCCGCTGGCGCGCGTCGGCCTGAGCGAAGAGGAAGCCCGGCAGCGGGGAATCGCCGTGCGTGTCGCCCGCCTGCCGATGAGCGCCGTGCTACGCACGCGGACCACTGGAGAGACAGCCGGCTTCATGAAAGTGCTCGTCGAGGCAGCCGGAGAACGCATTCTCGGCTTTACGATGATCGGTCCCGAGGCCGGGGAGGTCATGGCCGCGGTGCAGACGGCGATGCTCGGCGGCCTGCCCTACACGGTTTTCCGCGACGCCATTCTCACGCACCCGACGATGGCCGAGGGACTCAATGCCCTGTTCGCCGCCATCCCGCGGTCGACATGAGCCGCCGAGACGTGGGCAGAACGTTAGGCGCGCTTACGTCGCCACGCTTCGTATCGCAGCCGCTCCTGCCGGTTGGTCCAGCAGCGGAGCCGCGGACTTGTGGAGAGTGGAACAAAAGTTATCCGCCCGGCAAGAAACCTGCCCTGCTCAAAGCGCCGAGGCGAGGGACTACGCGGCGCGATCCGTGGCTTTCGCTGCCTCCTTGCACCGCGGTATCCTACGTCGAAGCATCGCAGCACTTGCCAGCGGATTCGCCGCGGTTTGGCATGCACCGTGCGTTAGTCCGAAGGCGAGAACGACCGGCTACCGCCCTGTAACGACTCTTTGCGTTACCCGGCACGCTTAGTTTTGTATCGCGGGCCGAGACAAGAGAGAGAAAAGGACCATTCCTCTAAGAAACAGGAGAACAAGCAATGAGCGTCAATGCAACCTCGAGCCGTTCGGAGCCGAAAATGAGTAAAGCCAGGACCACCAGCATCGTGCCCAGCGCGGCGCCCCTGACCGGACAGCACGCCCACGAGATCCAGGCGTTTGGGTCGGTGGTCGCCGTGCCGCTTGCCCTCGCCGAGAATACGCGGCGCGCGAGTGTGGCCAACCTGAACCAGGTCCTTGCCGACACCATCACGCTCCGCGACCTCTACAAGAAACATCACTGGCAGGTGTCCGGCCCGACTTTCTACCAGCTCCACCTGCTGTTCGACAAGCACTATGGCGAGCAGAACGAATTGGTGGACCGGATCGCCGAGCGCATCATGCTGCTGGGCGGCGTGAGTGTGGCGATGTCCGCCGATGTGGCTGAGATGACCCTGGTGCCGCGGCCGCCCAAGGGACGCGAAGAGGTGCCCGTGCAGATCTCGCGCTTGCTGCACGCGCATGAGATCATACTCAAGGAAGCGCGGGCGATGGCCCGCCAGGCTGCTCAGGAAGGCGATGACGGCACCAACGATCTGCTAGTCAGCGAGGTGATCCGCACCAACGAGTTGCAAGTCTGGTTCGTCGCCGAGCACGTCGTCGATGCGCCTCTCGTTCACGCGGACAATATCGGAGCAGCAAATGATTAGCGACCTAAAAGCACCAGCAGAAGCCGAGCGGCCGCGCCTCGGCAGGGCCAGCATGCTGGCAAGATTCGCGCTGATCGGCGTGGTCCTAGCGGCGGTCGCCGGAGCGTTCGCCTATCTCGGCGGCTGGTTTACGCCGCACGAGCTGACCCCCGCGCGGTTCGCCGATGGTTTCGAGCAAGTCAATGGAGTGCATCCCGGCTTCCGGCTCAATCATGCCAAGGGGGTGGGCGTTTCGGGGTCCTTTGAGAGCAATGGCAATGGCGTGCGTCTGTCGAAGGCCGTCGTCTTTCAACCGGGGCGCGTGCCCGTGCTCGGTCGCTTTTCGCTGGGGGGCGGCCAGCCCTATGCGGCCGACACGCCGGCTGCCGTGCGCGGCCTGGGACTGCAGTTTTCCCTGCCCGACGGCGAGCTGTGGCGGACCGCGATGATCAACCTGCCGGTGTTTCCCTTCCGTACACCCGCGGCATTTTACGAGCAAATGATCGCGTCGAAGCCTGACCCGAGTACGCACAAGCCCGATCCCGCCAAGATGCAGGCGTTTCTCGCAGGCCATCCGGAAACCGCGCAGGCCTTCACGGTCATCAAGGGCCAGCCACCCTCATCGGGGTTCGAGAACAGCACGTTCCACAGTCTGAATGCGTTTCGCTTCATCAATGCGGCGGGCGACTCCATCCCGGTACGGTGGTTGATGACGCCGCTGCAGCCGTTCGAGGCTGCCGGCACTGCTGCGGCGCCCAAGGACAAGAATTACCTGTTTGACGCGCTGATCGCAGCGATACACCGTCAGCCGTTGCGCTGGCATCTTATCATCATCATTGGACAACCGGGCGATCCCACCAATGACGCCACCATCGCCTGGCCGGCGGGGCGGGAACAGGTGGATGTGGGAACCCTGACACTCGATCAAGTGGACAGCGACGAAACCAGTGCCGCCACGGATATCAACTTCGATCCCCTGGTATTGCCCGCGGGCATCGCGCCATCGGACGATCCCTTGCTGAGCGCTCGCTCGGCGGTGTACTCGCAGTCATTCACCAGGCGTGAAGGCGAGACGAAGCAGCCGAGCGCGATCACCCCTGCCGAAGTACGGAAAGGAGACTGAGGATGCCAAGCGAACGCCGCCAATTCGCCGCCTTCTCGCGACTGCTGCACTGGACCATGGCCGCCATGGTCTTGACCATGCTTTGCATCGGCGTGGCCATGGTCGCCTCGCTGGCCGACTACCATGTGCTCTTGTCGATCCATCGCCCGCTGGGCATTGCGATTCTGATCCTGGTTGTCGTTCGCTTCGTGAACCGGCAATTGACTTCGCTGCCGCCTTTTCCAGCCACGATGTCGCGCGCGGAACGTCTGGCGGCAACGGCGTCCGAACTCACGATGTATGGTTTGATGTTCGTTCTCCCGCTGGTCGGCTGGGGAATGCTGTCGGCGGCGCGCTATCCGATTGTCCTTTATGGGTCCCTGCATCTGCCTTTCATCCTTCCGCACGATGCCATGCTATATGCGGTGTTACGGAAGACGCACACCATCCTCGCCTACCTCTTTTTCCTGACATTCCTTGCTCACTTTGGGGCGATTTTGTTGCACACGTTGATCGTGAGGGACGGAATCCTGAAGCGGATGGCGCCATGGAACATTCGTCCACAGCAGACCGCCGCCACCGAGCAAAACTGGCGGCAAGCCGGACGAGGCAACCTTCTGACGCCGGCAACAGAAAAGGATCAGCGCTGACTTCAGGTCTGCATTCTCTTTCTCGTCCGTGGAGTGCTGAGAGGAACATCCATCCGATCATTGAGCGAAAAGGAGACAAATCATGTCCCGGACCGTGGCAGAAGAGCTGGTGGACACCCTTGCCCAGGCAGGCGTCCAGCGCATTTACGGGATCGTCGGCGACAGCCTCAACCCGGTGACCGACGCCATCCGCCGTAGTGGCAAGGTCCACTGGGTGCATGTCCGCCACGAAGAGACCGCGGCCTTCGCAGCCGGAGCGGAGGCCCAGCTCACCGGTCAACTGGCCGTGTGTGCGGGCAGTTGCGGCCCCGGCAACCTGCATCTGATCAACGGGCTGTACGACGCCCACCGGAGCGGCGCCCCCGTGCTGGCCATCGCCGCCCATATCCCCAGCTCCGAGATCGGCACCGGCTACTTCCAGGAGACCCACCCGGACCAGCTGTTCCGTGAATGCAGCCACTACTGTGAGCTCATCTCGAACGCCCGCCAGGCGCCGCGCGTGGTGCAGTCCGCCCTGCAGCATGCGGTCAGCAAGCGGGGCGTTGCCGTGATCGTGCTGTCCGGCGATGTGGCGGCCGAGGCGACGTCCTCGGACACCGGGGCGTTCGGGCCCGTGACAGCGTCCCCGCTGGTCCGGCCTGCGGATGCCGACCTGGCCCGTCTGGCCGATCTCCTGAACAAGGGGCGGAAGGTGGCGCTCTTCTGCGGCATCGGCTGTGCCGGCGCCCACGACGAGGTCGTGGCCCTGGCCGAGAAGCTCAAGGCGCCGGTCGGCTACAGCTTCCGCGGCAAGGAGTGGGTCGAATACGACAACCCTTGCGCCGTGGGCATGACCGGGCTGCTGGGCTGGGGCGCCGCTTACAAGGCCATGCACGAGTGCGACGTCCTGCTGCTGCTCGGCACCGATTTTCCCTACGAGACGTTCATGCCGACAAGCCCCAAGATCGCGCAAATCGACATTCGCCCCGAGCGGCTGGGCCGGCGGTCGAAGCTTGACCTGGGGCTGTGCGGCGACGTGCGCGACACGATCCAGGCCCTGCTGCCGCTCGTGGAGCCGAAAGCCGGCCGGGCCTTCCTGGACGGCATGCTCGAACAGCACCAAACCGCCCGGCGAAAGCTCCGCGCCTACGTGGATCATGTCAGCAAGCGGCGGCCGATCCACCCCGAATTCGTCGCCGCCACGCTGGACGAGCTGGCCGGCCCCGAGGCGGTGTTCAGCATCGACACCGGCATGTGCGCCGTCTGGGGCGCCCGCTACCTGCGTGCCGGCAAGGGCCGGCGCTTCCTGGGGTCTTTCAACCACGGGTCGATGGCCAACGCCCTGCCGCAGGCGCTCGGCGCGCAACTGACCTACCCCGGCCGGCAAGTGATCTCCCTGTCCGGGGACGGCGGCCTGGCCATGCTGATGGGCGATCTCCTGACCATCCCCCAGTACCAGTTGCCGCTCAAGATCGTCCTGTTCAACAACCACCGCCTGGGCATGGTGCAAATGGAAATGGCGGTCGTCGGCCTGCCGCATTACGGCTGCGAGTTGAAGAACCCCAACTTCGCGAAACTCGCTGAGGCCATCGGCTTGAAGGGCCTGAGGGTCGAGGATCCGGCGGAAGTCCGCCCCGCGCTGGCGGAGGCGCTGGCGTCCAGCGGGCCGGCCCTGGTGGACGTCGTGACCGACCCGAACGTCCTCGCCATGCCGCCGAAGGCGACCGTGCAGCAAGCCAAGGGCTTCGCCCTGGCCATGACCAAAATGGCGTTTACCGGTGAGGTTGAGGATGTGATGGATACGGTCATGGCCAACTGGCGGGAACTTGTGTGATTCCGGACCTGTCCGCTTCTGGCCGTCCCTGTCCACGTCCGCCCGCCCGCCAATCACATTCACATTGGCGGACGGTTTTTGGAGGCTTCATCATTGCACTCACCCGGAACAGATTCTCATTAATCCGTCCGCCAAATCACCTGGCGGTCTGTGGCGGTCTTGAAAAATCTTGGCAAATTTGTGGCGAAAGTACGGAAATGCTATTGAATATTACAAGTCTAGTGCCCGCACCAACATGGCCACATCGCCCAGGAGAAATCACTGCGACGGGGTGTCCGCCGACTTGCCCCCTTTGGGTATCTCCGGGTTAGCAAAGTCCGGCAGCGGATCGCCCCACAGGTAGTGGTTGAACCAGGCGAGGTTGTGCTGCATGACCGCGAAATCGCCCAGATGCTCCGTGCGCTTCTTGGTGAGTTCTTTCTTCGATGGGGCGGCGGTGAAGGCGATGGTCTTGCCGTCCGGCGACCACTGAAAGCCGCTGACGCCGGTGTCGACCTTCGTGAGCTGCACGGCCTCACCGCCGTCGGGCGGGATGGCGAAGATCTGGTTCTTGTCGCCCGCGCGGTCGCTGGTAAAGGCCACCCAGGAGCTGTCCGGCGACCAGGCCATGTCGCCGGCTGACTTGTCGCCTCGGGTGAGCTGGTATTTGCGGCCGCTGGCCGGCTGGGCGATCCACAGGTGCGTGACGAAGGCGTCTTTCTTGAAATCGCTATGCGTCACCGAGTAGGCGACCCATGTGCCGTTGGGTGAGATGCGGACGCTGCCGATGGCATCGATGTGAAGCAGGTCGTCGATGGTTGGCACGCGGGCTTGGTCCTTTGCGGGGGCCGGTGCAGCAACCAGGGCAAAGGCGACGAGAACCAAAATCGTGCGTCGGAACAATCTCATGGGAAACCTCCTGCGGAAGGCGACGTCGGCCCTGCGTGTGGTGATTATTTCGTTTCCGGAGGACCAGGAGAGAGCTCCCCGGACTCCGTGATGACGATTTAGGATGCGTCCGGCAGATCAACGATATTCAGATCTTTGCCAGCAAGCACTTTGTCGGCCAGGATTATGTTTGCGCGTTTGATATGCCTCAATACTTCAGCGGCTTTCATGTGGACTCGGAACCTGAGAACGCGGACAGGTCCAGCCTGGCTGGCGTAGTGCATGACTGATCCGTATTCCTGGATTCGATCCTCGTCGATGGCAAGCAAATAAATCTGTCCAGGCGACCCGTCGCCTGGGAACTCCGAATAGTAAGTCAGCCCAATGGGAAAGTAGCCCTTCTTAAGGTCTGATTTCGCAGCGAGGTCCTGCAAGAGGGATCCATCGTGGCCGTCAACCGCAATTGTTCCTTGAAGGTCATCATATTGAGTTGACGCGACTGTTTTCTCGCTCATTTTGCTTTCCTTTCGGGCCACGGCTTCGTCGTGCCAATCGCCGTCTCTCGGGCGAGCGCAGCGTCTTCCGCCTGCTCGGCGGCCCCCCGGCGTCCCACCATTCTTGCGTCGGCTCGTTGGCGGCTGGCCAGCCCCTCGCCGATGTACGACAAGCTGTCGAAGAACTCGTCGAGCGTCATCGGTTCGGTGTATTCGCTCTCGTCAACAGGTGAGCCCTTGGGGCCTGCCCGTTTTCGGAATCGCCATTTGCTCACCTGACCGTGGTAATGGAGCCAAGCGGTAGAGTCCTCGCCAAACGAAAACCGTACTCGTCGCCACCCATCGCCGGCACATTGCCGGCGCGGTTGGCAGAGCACACGTCCGACGCCCGACTGAAGAACGAGCCGCAACGCAATACACGGCTACATGTACCGATAATCACTAGATCGTCCTCCTTGTCGTCACTTGCTTCCTCTTGAGGATACGCCTTGTAGCTCTCCTGACACCATGTGAAAACGTTTCCTTGCACGTCGAATAACCCAAAATCGTTCGGCTTCAAGCTTCCTACCGGCCATGTCTTCTCATCCGAGTTCTTGTTGTATCGCGCATACCTTGGCAAGAGGTGATCCGTCTCGCCGAAGTACCGGGCAGTCTTCGACCCGGCACGGGTCGCATATTCCATCTCCGCCTCCGTGGGCAGCCGATAACCGCTTAGACTCAGATAGTTCGCCTTAAGCTTGATTTCGTTGCCCTTGATCTCGTAACACCATTGCTCTTCGGGAATCTTCTCTTCCTTGCTCAGCCAATCGCAGTACCGTGCCGCCCGATACCAGTCTATGCCGACCACTGGCAAATCGGGCAACCCAGTGTGCGCCGCAGGGAGCGCGTACCCCTTGACGAATTGCCGATATTGTTCCACCGTCACCGGCTTGGCGGCAAGGGCGAAGGTCCGGCCGATCCGCTTCTTGTGCTGTAACTCACCCGCCTGCCTGCCGGCTTCCGTCGTCGGCGATCCCATGACGAACTTCACAGGACCAGGAATCACAACCATCGTCATCCCCTGGCCGTTGACGTACCACTGCGGCGGGGTCTCTTCTTTCTCCTTCGTGACTAACTGCTGGATGCGTTGCAGACGCTCTTCCCGCTGGCCCTTCCCCTTGGCCCATTCGTCATTGACATGTTTCAGCCAAGGCTCCTGCTTCCATGTTCGCAACAGCCATTCCGCCGAAGCATGAACTCCCGGATCGTCGCCGTCGCGGTACATCACCTTCAACCTCCACAGCAAATCTGGTGAAAGTAAGTTCTCGCTATATTCTCCCAAACTTAGGAGCAAAGCCCGCGTTATGGTCACATCCCGCTCACGATACAGATGATCGATGATAGCCCTGGCGTCGGCACCCAGCGCACTCAGGCGATGGATCAAATAGCTTCGTGCTCTGGGATCGGGACTGTGTTTTAGGAGCGGCCATACCCATGCCGGTTGCTTCATAATCAGAAGGGCCACCGCCGCGTTCGCCTGCCGCATCGCCAGCTTCTCCCTAGCTTCCTCCGTTGCATCTACGGATAGCTTCCGGCCTATCTCCCTGGTCAGAAAGGGGCGCAGGCTCGCATGATGATCCCTCATAAGCATGGCGAACTGCTGCTCGGTCGCATCCATGACAAGGTCTGCCAAGACCTTTGGCTCAGTGACCGCACAGTACACAAGAATCTCTGCAGCTCTAATTGCATGCTCTGGTTTTTCCCTTGTGTAAAATATCCTTATCAATGGCTCGATCAAAGGCGGACAATCTCCGAACGTATACCCCCAGACCTCCGTGTTCAATTTGCTGCTAACAAGCGCATCCGCAATTTCGGACCAGTTCACCCAAGCCCAGGGCGGTTGCGAAAACCTCATTTCCGCGAGAATGCAGGCAAATCTAAATCGCTGACTACTGTCTAAGTGAGGATCAGTGAACGCTCGCAACAGCCGCTCCTTAATTTCTTCTTTGTGCGTCTGGAGGGCCTGGCAGATTGTAGCACATTCTTGTCGGGAAGTTCCTCCGGCGAGCCGCTCGTACAAGTAATCAAGTTGGCGCGAATCTACAGGCAAAAGAGCGAGGCTGGCCTTTAGCTTGTCTGTTGGTGAGGTAGTTGACTCTCGCAAGATTTCGTTCAGTTGTGGATCAACCCAAGTTCGATAGGCGCTAAGTTCGGTTACAACGTTAGGAACTCGCTCTATTCCGCCATTGAGCAAATTAGCCACCAAGATAGTAGCGTGAGTGTTTTGCTGCGCGTCATCAAGGGCACGACTGATTCTCCATCCTGCAAGAGAGAGAGCAGCAAGTAAGAAAGCACGAACTGTTAAATGGATGGAATGGTAACGTCCCGCCTTCCGCATCATCATTTGCTGCGAAGATGTCCAGGCTCGTTTACAGGTGAACAGCCGAATGTTGGCCCACTCCCACAATGCAGGCAAAAGCCGGCTCTCCGGTTTGGCAATCCACGCGGCGGCCCTCGCTGCTAATCGAAGTTCTGCTCTTCCGCTCCTCGTCTCTTTCTGCCTGCGGGTCAGCCACTCCCGCAAGGAGGGAATCAAATAGTCGTGTGTCAGTTGATAATACTTCTGATTTAACCGGTCTTGGGGCGAGCCCTCTTTGGCGCCAGCTTTATCTTCAAGATCGGTGGGCGTGATAAGCCGGGTTTTGCTATCGAGAATATGGATTAGGTCGCCGAAGTCCTTTGGGCGGCTGGCGTACCCAGACGCTTCCAGCAATTCAGCGTGGGACCGCATGTGGCCCTTGATGTCTGTGCCCGTTTGGGGCAACAAGGCTTTCAACACTGCCCTAGCAGCGTTTTGGTGATAGCGGCGTTCGGGTGCAGCAGTGGTGGCACTGAAGGATTCGTCAAGAAATAGTATGCCGACACCCTCGGTACCACCTGCCGCTTTCAAGGAGCCGGTCGTCCACGGTTTGTCTTTCATCATCTCGGCAAATAGGGAGAGGCGCACACAGATGATCTTGTTTTCTTCAGCCAGACCGGACACGGCCTGTTCAAGAAACTGGTTTTGGTCCTTGCTCATGTCGCTTGACTTTTCAGGCAAAGCAGCAAACGCTTGACCGAAGGCCGCCAGGACTTTCTTAGCATGTCCGATGGGGAAGAGATCGACGGCAGCAGAATTCTGGCCTTCAAGAAGCCGAATCTCCAATTCCCGCATAAAGCGGATAATCGCCATCCAGAAATCGTCCCGCAGCATGACGATGCACTGCACCCGCCCTCCGTCGCACTGCCGTAGGGCTTGCACGAGTTCCGTGTTTTCCACGTCCTTCTTTGCGTGCAACCATTGCTCAAACTGATCGAGGACGATCAGCACTTTTGTGTGGACTGGAATGCCCTGCCCACGGCGAAGTCTCGCCAGTGCATCTGTCACACCGAGGTTCGTTGTCAAAGCAGGACAGCGTTTGCGGATGCCGTTCAACAGCCTTGCCTCTGTGTCTTCGGCGGTCGCTTCGATGTAGACCGCAATCACGTCATCGGACAGGCGAGGTAGCAGCCCAGCTTTTACCAACGACGACTTGCCGCAACCGGTCGGCCCACAGATCAAGCCCACTGAAAACGTTTTTTCGGGGTCAGCTTCCTCGATGCGGGTCTTCCAGAAACGGATGCTGTCCGGCAGTCCTTCACGGTCACGAGGGCCAGGCAGCAGGTCGAGAAAAAAGTCCGCATCATGGGCGTCGAAAGAACGTAGGCCCTTCGGGACGATCTTGGCCGGCTGGTGATCCGAAACCGGGGTAGGCACGGGGCTGGGAACAAGGGTCCGTAACGAGGCAGCGAGCAAATTACCGGCTGCTGAGACATGGGAGCGAAGGGCCTGCTTCTCCTCTTGCGTAGATTGCTCGAAAAAGTGCCGCAGATCTTCGGCCATGTCGTTGGCGGTCGTGTACCGCTCCGACGCCCGCTTTGACATTGCCTTGATGCAGATCCGCTCCAGTTCCTTCGGGATGGTGTCGTCCCATTGTCTGGGTGGACGAATTTCCATGCTGGCAATCTGGTCGAGCAGTTCCTCCGGCGAATCCGATTTGAATGGCCGCCGCCCAGTCAGCAATTGGTAAAACACCACGCCGAGGCTGAAAATGTCGCTGCGGCCATCGACCCGATGGCCTTCGCCACGGGCCTGCTCAGGACTCATGTAGGCGGGCGTTCCGGCGTAACGTGGCCCCTTGCCCACGTCCTGCTCCCGCAAGGCCAGCCCGAAATCCGCCACAAACGGCTTACCGTCCTTGTCAAGCAGGATGTTTCCCGGCTTGATGTCCCGATGTACTAGTCCTTGCTTGTGGGCATGGTGCAACGCTTCTGCCACCGTCGCCACCAGCTCCATGCATTCGTGAATAGAGAACTGGGACTGCTTCAGCTTCGTGGCGAGATCTGTGCCGTCAATATACTTCGATACGACGAAACATGGGAACTGCTCGGTGCTGCCCACGTCGTAAACGGGAACGATGTTCGGGTGGTCGAGGCCAGCGACATTGCGGGCTTCGGTCAGGTATGCTTCAGCATCTTCGGGCCGGGCAACCAGCCTGCGGTGCGGCACCTTGACGGCGACGGGCCGTTGCAACTGCTCATCGTGAGCTAGGTAGACGAGGCCGAAGCCCCCCTCTCCCAGGATTTTCTCGACCCGATAGCGACCGATTTGCAGCGGCAGGGACGTGCACTCGGCGTGAACGCTTAGAGCTGCTTTACGCTGATCGTCAAGAGTTTGAATTGGACCGTTGACAGGTTCTTGTTCACTGCCTGTTGAAGCCAGCCGTGCTGGGAGCCTGACCTGCAACTGAGGAAAACGTTGCAGATACTCGGCGATGCATAGGCCGGGTTCGCGCCGCCGGCGCAGCGCCCATTCCGCACCCAACAGATCGAGAACGACCTCGTCTTCCTCCGCTAGCTCAGGATAGCGTTCCAGGTAACTCTCCATCCGAACCGGTTCATCCGCCTTGAAGCGCCGCTCCAGGTCTACTCGCACAAGGGCAATGAGCGCGGCCTGGCGGCGGACCCGTTCCACGGGCAGAAAGTCATCAATCTCGCCGCGTCCGTCTTTATGCCAGGCATCTTCGAACTGCTTCACGATCTGAAGGAGCTCCGTGGAGGGATCCCATACTAGCTGCGAAGACTCATTCGGCGTTGGCATGTTCTTCTCGCATTTTTTTGAGGCGCTTTTGGATCTTTTTCAAGACGCCCTGGACGGTGAACTCCGTGAGGCCGACGAGGTCGGCGATCTCCACAGCCTTGTTCCCCTCAAGGCGTAGCTCGAGAATGCGCTGATCCCGAGCGTCAAGGCTGCTCATCAGTAGCGCGAGGGTCTCGGCTAACTCCGCCGCCTCGGCAGGCGTGGGCTCACGGGCAATGGCTTCCCAAACAACAGCAGAATCGCCCGCCCCTGCTGGATTTGCCACTTCTTTGCGGACGTCGCGAAATGGGCCATGGAATCGTTTGATCTCGCGGCAGCACTTGCGCAAGGTGATCACCACCAGAAGCCCTTCCACGCTGTCCCAGCTGTTCACCTGGAGCCTTCCCTCGCGAAAGCCCAGAAAAAAGCTCTTGAACGCGGACAGGACCACGTCCTCTGGCTCGGTTTTCCGGCGCAGTCTTTGATCGAGCCGCGTCCGGGCTTTGCCCAGGAGAAGACCGACAAATTTCTGAAAGATCTGGCTTGCGGCCTGATCGTCCCCGGAGCGTAACCGGGCCAGCAGCTCTTGGAATGTGACGTCGCCGGGCACGGCTGATCCTCCGGACAGCGGGGTCGAGACGAACGCGAGATTCGGGTTCGTGGAGATCGTGGCATTGTCACCTGAACGAGCGCGGTTCGCAAGGACAAACGGTACGAGCTCCATGTACGGTGCTTTGCGCCACTTTGCCGCAATCTTAACTAAATCGCCACGCGCCAGACCAATTCCGGGACAAGTTCTGCATGGGATTCCTAGAGACAACGGTCAACGCATCAGACTTCAACAAAAATGAAGGAGTCCCACCCATGAAGAAACTGCTCCGCTGGTTCGGGGGTTTGTGCGGCGAGGGTCGGCAACATGCTCGCCTTGGAAGAACCCGGCTACCGCTTGCCGTGGAGCGCCTTGAGACACGGGACATGCTGTCGGCGACCGCCGTAACGAATGTGATTCCACTCAGGGGTGGCGAGATCCAGCCTTTGACCAACGGTGCTTTCGAGCCTGCCAAGATACGTGAGGCTTACGGATTTAATCGCATCGGTTTCAACGGCGTTCTGGGAGATGGCCGTGGCGCTACAATCGCCATTGTGGACGCCTTCGACGATCCCACGGTCAGTAACGATTTGTATGCATTCGATCGGTACTTCGGTTAGCGGACCCGCCTTCCTTCGCGGTGGCGAAGGAATTCGTCAACGGCGTGCCGCCGCGGGGCGACAGCGGTTGGTCGGTGGAAATCAGCCTGGACGTCGAATGGGCTCATGCCATGGCACCGGGGGCCAACATCCTTCTCGTGGAGGCCAATGATAATTCCTTCAACAACCTTTACGACGAGGTTCAGTGGGCTGCCAGTCAGCCAGGCGTGGATGTGGTGTCGATGAGCTTCGGTGGGGCGGAGAATGGTTACTCGAATTCCCTTGCTGACAGTATCTTTGCAGCGCATTCCGGAGTCGCCTTTATCGCGTCGTCCGGAGACGACGGCGGCAACCCAGGGGTACCTTCCGTTTCACCCTATGTCCTCGCCGTGGGCGGCACCAGTCTGTATTTGGATTCGCAAGGGAACTACCTGGCCGAATCGGCGTGGAATGGAAGCAGCGGCGGCCCGAGCATCTACGAGCGATTGCCTTCGTATCAACAGTTCCTTTCTGGCCAGTGCTACAGTCGCGTTGCCCCAGACGTTGCGTACGACGCCGATCCCAATACGGGATACTGGATTTATGATTCTTTTGCCAACCCTTCTGCTCCCTGGGAGACCGTAGGCGGCACCAGCGCCGGCTCGCCACAATGGGCCGCTTTGATCGCCGTCGCTGACCAGGCCCGGGCCACGGCCGGTGAGGCGCCGCTCGGCGGAATGGGCCTGCTCAACGCTGTCTACAATTTGCCCGCCAATGCTTTCCACGACATTACAACGGGAAACAACAACTCCTATTACGCACACCAGGGGTATGATTTTGTGACCGGCCTTGGCTCGCCCATCGCTGACCGGGTGGTGGCCGGCCTCTCGGGCGTGTCGGTAGCCACGCTCGGGGCCCATGGCACCAATATCAACGCCAGCACGGGCGCGGTCTATTCCGGCGGCGTCGCCTCCTTCACCGACATCGACCAGGACTCTTCCGCGGCTGATTACGGTGCGACCATTAATTGGGGAGATGGCCAGATTAGCGCCGCGGAAGTCGTTTACAACGGGAACGGCACCTTCAGCGTTTACGGCACGCACACTTACACCCAGGCCGGTTTCTATCCGGTGACGGTGCAAATCCATGATGTCGATGGCACGGGCGCTTCGGTAACGACTGTGGCCAGCGTTGCGGATTCTTTGAGTGCCGACGAGCGTTTTGTAGATCAACTGTACAAGGATTTTCTGGGCCGATCGGGCTCGGGCGAGGAACTGAATGGCTGGGTAGTACAGCTGCCAGCGGCCGGCCGCGGCGGCGTGAGCAACGCCATCGCGCGCTCGGAAGAGGCTTTGAAGCGTGTTATTGACAGCATGTATCAGCAATTCCTCGGCCGGACTGCTGATGCCGGCGGAGAAGCCGCCTGGCTGAATTTCCTTCAGGTCGGTGGCACCGAGGAACAGGTCATGGAGGGGCTCCTTGCGTCCGCTGAGTTTGCCGGCCGTGCGACTGCCCTCTTTGGCTCCGCAGATGCCAATGCCAATTACATCCGTGGTCTTTACGATCTGGTTCTTGGCCGATCCGCCAGCGCCGTAGAAGTCGCTGGCTGGTTGGGGTCACTCCCGTCGATGGGGCGGGCCGGCCTGGCAACCTTATTCGTGACCTGTGCTGAATTCCGCAGCGACGCCGTGCGTACTTACTATGGGAACGGTAGCCAGGTTGCGGAACCGTTTTTCCCCGGTCTGCTCGGCCGAGTGAACCCGCCGGCAGACGGCGAGGTCTCGCCCTGGGTGAATTCGGGACTGGACCTGCTCAGCATGGAAGTAAGTCTGGCGGCCAGCGCGGAGTACTGCAACCATGCGGATTCTTGAAATGGGATTCAAGAGGCGATGGAGCCGAAGTCGCAATGCCCCAGGTCATGGCTAAAGGAATTCGGGCCAGAGAGTCCTCCCCGATCAAATCCCAGCATCACGCACTATATGGGCTTGTGGCGAATCACGTTCGTTGCAAGCCCATTTCTTTTGTGTCGGGCCGGGTGCGCCTGGACGACGTGCACGTCGGCCTCGGCAGACCGTATCTTCAGGTCCGGGGCGAGTTCGCCAAGCTCGGCCGATCGCGGCGCGTGCCGCTATGGTGGGATCGCAGCACGCTCGAGGACCTGGAGGCATGGAAGGCATTTCGCGAGAGCGAGGGCGCCGCGGGCGATGACCCATTCGTTTGTTCGTTGCAGCGGGCCACCATGGGCCGACGGCTCAACCGGCACGTTTTGCGACGCCGCTTTCTGACGGCGTGCTGGGTGCTTGGTCGCGAGCTTTGGCGGACGCCCACGATTCACCACGGCCGGCACACCTTCATCTCGCACGCCCTGGCCGGCGGCCGGACGTTGGCCGAGGTGCGGGCCGCGGCGGGATATGCTAGCCTGTTGACAACGAGCGTTTACCTGCATGTGGCGGTTGATTATGACGGAGAAGTGGGGAGCCTGTTTTGATTACGGCCGCTGATGGTGGCACGGAAGGGCTTAGGCCAGCTTTACTCCCTGCTCTATCATGAGGTGAGCCAGTGCAAGCATTTTCCGGAATTCAGTTTGATAGCTTTTCGGTACGCCTACGGCTAGGCAAAATTCGCTCGGGTCAACTGATCTCAATGCGGATGCATTGGCGAGGACCTGGTAATGAAACATCGCAATTTTCTGGTCAGTCGCTGCCGCCCGCTTGATTGCGTCTCTAATCTGCTCGTGCATTAGGTCCCCCTTGCTGGAGTCGCCTTCGTGCCAACTCGACCTGCGAAACGCGGAGATCGATCCCCAGGAAGCGACGTTGTAGTCGCGCGGCAACGACGGCTGTTGTTCCCGTGCCCAAGAACGGGTCGCATACGCAGTCCCCCGGGCGCGTCAGCACTTTGATGAACCGTTCGACCAGCTTTTCCGGATAGGGTGCCTCGCCATCATGCGCGAGCATTGAGCCCATGTGCCCGCCGCCCACGGTTACGCGGACCACGTCCCGCGGGTGGGCCAGATCGCTCTTGGGGTATTCATTCCCAAGTCGCCGCTCTCCGTTTGCCGATCGTTGCCGGAATCGTCCGCCGGTCTTGAACTTAGGCGGCTCGGCAATGGCCCGCCAATCGAAGTGAACCTTTGCCCCTGGCTTCTTGAACGCTAGCACAAATTCCCAATCATTGCCGAACCAGTCCCTTCGGTTCGGTGGCGCGTTCTTGTGCCAAATGCAGGAGCGATCAGACCAGCCGCCGCGTTTGTACCATTCCCAAACCAGCCCCTCACACGCCGGCAGGTAACGACCGCGTCGGACGGCCCCGTTGGCGACCCACAGCACCATGCCGCGGCAGATCCGCACGGACTCCGCGGTGACCTGCAGCATCCAGTCCACCCATGCATCCGTCGGCATTTTTTTGGCGGCGCCCTTGTAGCGCTGTCCTTTCTCAGGGTAGGGCGGGCTGCCGATAACAAGATCTACACTGTTCTCTGGTAGTGTCGGCAGGATTGCAAGGACGTCGCCGCAATGGAAATCTACAGGAGGCGAGTCAACGATCACTAAAGACCTCCTTGGTGGCAATGAATACAATGAAAAGAGAGAGGCGGGGAACCGCACACGGCCTGAACACCTAGGATTCAGCTTGAATCCAGTGGCCCCTGGGCCTCGTCCCCGCCTCTCTCGCTGGCATGTCATCCTGGTCTTGATAACCTGACTCGCGAATCACCCGATTGCTTCATCAATGTCAGTGAATCCGCGCTCTTCATCGTTGTGATCCCGCTTGCCAACTTTTGGCAGAAGCCCCCGCTTTCGCAGCGCCGTTAGCTTTGCGACAAGCACGTGAGCCGGCACAACCCGTCCCGTCTCCGCAGAGAATTCCTTGGCGATCAACTGGGCGATCTCATCGTCGTATGCGAGCACATCGGAGCCGCTTTCCAACACTGTTACGTTGCTCTGGAAGATTTCAACCAGAATCTCGGTCTCCTCCGCCGATAGCTCAGCAACTGCCGGAGCGGGCTCGTGTTCCCCGTCGAACCGTACCCACTTGCTGCGCTTCCGCTGGGTCCTCATGTAATGCAGCAGGTCACCAGGCGCATCCTTACGGCCGGTCCGTTGATTCCATTCATCTGCCAGCGCCTCAAGTTCACGAGGGCGGCTCTCGTATTGATCAATTGGGATGCGCCGCTGAAGATACAATTCAACAAGTTCCTGTCGCTCGTGCACGTACAGCTTGATCGACATCCTGCGCGTCGCCATTGCGCTTCTCCTGCAAAATCAAGGCGGGGGCGGTAATCTCGTCTAACTTAAGAGGGATTGCAGCTCCCAGTTTGTGTACCAGTTACCGTGCCGTCGCTGGCGTTAGCCCGCGGTTCAAGCTTGAGGATCTCAGGATCACGCGATTCTGCACCTGGCATATCGATCTGCATGATGGCGGCAATTCGTTCTTGAAGTTCGCTTTCCCGGACGCCGGTGATCCTTTCGGCGTCAGCCCAGGTCAAAACTCGCGTCTGGATGGCGCATTCCAGCATGGTCTCGAAATTGATTGCCCTGTCCCGCCAGACGTACCCAGGCTCAGTTTGGCGCCATCCCCGCTTGGACATCTCCTTCCAGAGCCATCTCGAGGTAGTTGTGTTTATGATGCGCGACCGCTCTGCCATGTAAATCATGGCCGAAAGTGAGATGCCGAATTGCTCCTTGTACCGCATCAACCTGAGGAACGACTTGCCCTCAAACGCCGCCTTTAGCTGCGAGTTAGGCAATAGAAGCGACGATGCGAACGCATACGCCTTCTTCTCGACATCACTATCCGTCCAGCCCAAATGTCTTTTGCAGCCGTCATAGAGGACATGCGCAAGCTCATGGGCTGCACTCATCCTCACGCGGTCGTTCGTTACATTCGGGTTAATTACAATAACGAAGTCGTCCCCGCGCCGAGTCGCGGCCGTATCAACATCAAACGATGCCTTGATCTCTAGCGCCCAGGCGGAGAACAACTCAAGAACCCAGACCATGTTTTGGACCGGTTGATCATCATCCAAACCAAGAAACTTCTGCCTGACCATGGTTGCCAGTGCTGCGGGCGGAATATCCTCTTGCGTAGCAAGCGCATCACCATGGCGTCGTCGATCATTGTTGAGATGCTTGCCGAGATTGAAATAGGCATCCGCCCATTTGCCGGTGACGGCTTCAAATTGCCGCTGATCGGCCAACCTAACCCTGGAGCTAAGATTACGATAACGGAAATAACCGAGCGATTGCCGGTTCTCAAGAAACCAGTTCAGCGGGCGGGCGTAGATTTCGGCAAGGGCCGCCAACACATCCACAGGTGGAACGGTCGTCCCGTTTTCATAGCTCGCAATTGTGCTGTGTGAAACGGCCAGCTTGTTTGGCAGCCTGCTTGCCACTGCCCTGGTTGTGAGACCAACCTCGCGCCGTGCCTCCCGTAGGCGCCTGGCTAAATTGCGATCAACTCGACTTACGACATTCTTTGCCAATGGAATGTCCTCCTGTTCGATTATCTTTACAGAATTGCAAAAAAGCTGCAATGCCATTTGGCAGTAAGGCTTAAACGGGAGAGATTTTCAGGCATTTTGCGGTTTCGACAGGTATTGACCCGATTGGCGCCTCACTCAAATAGGAACCGCTGCGTCTTGTAGGAGCCAGCCTAGCGCGAACGTGTTGAGGATAGCAAAGGCAAACGGTCCGTACGTCTTGGCAGGATCGTGGGCGAGCGCGACGATGACGCGGTGAAACGTTTGCACGACCTCATGGCAATTCCCAAGAAGGCGACGGCCATGCGGGAACGAACGAAGAGGGCGATTAGGACCGTGAGCAACAAGGCGACGCTTCGCGAAGCGGCAGGGCGGCGAAGCTGTCGCCGCTGCCGGGGCCGAGCTGAGGCAGTCTGTCTTCAGGTTGCTGCCGTTGGCTTGCCGGATTAAGATGCAAACGAAATGCAAGGTGCCCAATCGACCGAAGAGCCAGGAGTTCTAGCAAATGGGGCAAAAGGGAGCGCGGCAAAAGGGGGCAGTGCGTACTCGTTGGCGCATGCTCCTGCTGAGTCGCTGACCTTCTCGCTAGTGAGCCACCTGCCGATTGCCGTCGTAACAGATAGCCTTGTGGCGTTTGGCGACGAAGTCCCAATCAAGCCGATGCGGTGGCTCCCGGTAATGGCGATAAGCCGCGGCCATCTGCCGGGCCGCTTCATCGAACGGCACGCCGCCAAAGCCGGTGCCCATGGCCGGCATGGC
>Ga0073928_10001039_pt1 | contig 56177 bp, 42 predicted proteins | sample PaiPotPPA55metaG_FD_76969 | JGI IMG/M metagenome (GOLD analysis project Ga0073928, IMG submission 76969) | Iron sulfur acid spring bacterial and archeal communities from Banff, Canada, to study Microbial Dark Matter (Phase II) - Paint Pots PPA... ... | reverse complement strand
CTCTTCGGTGCCCTGCCAGGAAGCCGGGCATTCCAAAGCAGGATCCGGACGCAGAGTGGTCCAGCCGGAATGCGGTTGCTGCTAGTTTCAGAAACACGTTTCCCAGAAAAGCTATTCCCCAAAAGATCCAAGGAGCCATACTGATGAAAACGATTCTGCTTACGGTTGTGCTTGGGATTGCGGTGAGTGCGGCGGCACAGAGTACTTCGCAGCCAGCTTCGGGACAACCGGCCACGCCGTCGACGCAGGGACAGACGCCGGCTCAAGGACAACCAGCCACGACGCCGACGCCGGGACAAGCGCAAGCTCCCGCGCAGGGCCAGTCGACTGCCGCGCCTGCGCAGACCGCTCCGGCTGCAGCGCCGGTCATTAAAGATCCAGCCGAATACAACGCCTACGTTGCCGCGGTGCAGGCGACCGATCCCAATGCGAAGATCAGCGGGCTGGAGGCGTTTCTTAATCAATATCCCAACAGCGTCATGAAGAATCAGGCGCTGGAAATCCTGATGCAAACCTACCAGCAGTCCAACAACATGAAGAAGACGATGGAGACGGGCACGAAGCTGGTGGCGGCAGATCCATGCAACGTGCGCGCTCTGACGCTGCTGGCCTATCTGGACCGGGTTGCCGCACAGGGTGGAGACCCCAATTCGAAGCAACTGTTGGCGGATGGCAGAAAATATGGCGAGCAGGGATTGCAATGCCTGCCGAAGGCGTCGGACCCGGATATTTTGAAAATGAAAGATCAGATGACCGGGATTTTCAATGCGGCGATCGGAATTTCCTGCCTGCAGGATAAGGATTATGCCTGCGCAGTCGCGCACTTGAAACCCGCGGTCGATTCGAGTCCCGACAGTCAGAAGGACTTCAGCCTGGTATATCCGCTGGCGCTGGCTTATCTGGGGCAGAATCCGCCCGACTATCAGAATGGAATCTGGTACGCGGCGCGGGCAGCGGCGGCGGCTCCGGCCCAAGCGCAGGCGGGAATTGAGAAATATGCGCGCTCGCAATACGTGAAGTTCCACGCGGGAGATGACGGCTGGGCGGAATTGCTAGCTGCGGCCAAGGCGAACGGTCCGCAGGTTCCGATCAAGCCCGCGCCTTCACCGGCGGAGCAGGCGCACAACATGATTGCCACTACCTCGCCGGAGAAAATGGACTTTGCTACTTGGGAATTCGTGCTCAGTAATGGCAGCCCGGAAGATCAGGACAAAGTCTGGAGTGCCATCAAAGGCAAGGCCGTGCAGATGAACGGCACCGTCATCAGTACGACCCCGACCGAGTTCATGATCGCGGGCAGTTCGGATGACATCGAGGCGAAGAAGGCTGACATTACTCTGAAGTTCGAAGAAAAGGTTCCGGTCCGGCTGATTCCCAAGGATGGAGCCAGCTTCGACTTTCAGGGCGAGCCGGCGTCGTATACGCCAAACCCGTTCATGATGGTGATGGAAAAGGGAACGTTGCTCAAGGCAAAGGCGGCGCCCGCGACACATAAAGCGCCAGTGCATCATAAGCCGGCATCGCAGTAAGGGATGGCCGCTTTGAATTAGTAGAAGGCAGCCCGCGAGGGCTGCCTTTCTTTTTGCTGCCGCGTTATGCTCTCGGCTCCATGCAGACTGAATGAATTAGCGGACGATCTTTTTTTCAAAAGTTACCGGACGTGTACTGCGGGGTGGGCGCTTGGCGCCGTCGCGGAGCTGGCGGACATCAATTTTCAACTCGCTGATGGTGCGGCTGAGGGTGTTGCGATGCATGCCCAGCTCACGGGCGGCGCGGCACTGGTTGCCTTTGTTTTCCTGCAGAACGGTCAGGATAAAACGTTTCTTGAACTCGCGAACTCCCTCGGAATAGAGAATGTTGCTTCTGTACATCTGCAGGATAAGCGCTTCCAATTGATCTTTCACGATGGATCTCTCTCTTTGCGATGAATTTTTGACTGTCCTGCGGCCTATTTTGGCGAAGACGCACGGGTGCCGGCCTTTTGCGGAGCCTGATGGAGCAGATCCAGACCCTGATAGAAACGGGCACGCAACTCCGAGGGAGCCAGCCAGATCGCCGCACGGCCCATCACGAGGAAGTAGGGCGCCAGTTGCGAATTCTGCAGGAGTTTCGAAGTCGGCTCGAATGCCGTCATACCCATCAGGATCACCGCCACCATCAACCCGCCTTTCAGCAGTCCCAGGATTGCGCCAAGGAAACGGTCGAAACCGCTGAGTCCGGATTCTTTCATCACCCAACGCGCGATCTTGGCGGCCAGACCGAAGACGAGCACAATAGCAAAAAAGATGATGAGGAAGCCGAGAATCTCAGCTAACCACTCATTCTTCATAAACCTTTCAAACCACTCGGCAAGGCCGCGATACTGCCATGCAGCCACGATGTAGCCAACCACCAGGCCGGCCATGGTCAGGGCCTCAGAGAAAAAGCCTTGCATGGCGGCTGTGACGACGTTTACCAATACAAGCGCACAAATGACCCAGTCCGCGAGAGTCATATTGAGCTCCTGCGGGTCGAAATCAGACGAAGTAAGTTACACATCCCCTTACACATCCAGCTGGTGACCGGTCAGCTGGAAGTAAGCCTCGAGGTACTTTTGGCTGGTGCGCAGAGCCACGTCCGGCGGCAGGGCCGGCGCTGGCGGTTGCTTGTTCCAGTGAATTTGCTCGAGGTAGTCGCGAACGTACTGTTTGTCATACGAATCCTGCGGCCGTCCCGGAGCATACTTGTCGGCGGGCCAGAAGCGGGAAGAATCGGGAGTGAGGACTTCGTCGGCCAAGGTAATACCCTTGGCCGTGCGTCCAAACTCAAACTTGGTGTCGGCAATGATAATGCCGCGTTGCCGGGCATAAGCAGCGGCTTTTTTGTAGACGCGCAGCGTGAGATCGCGCAGATGGCTGGCGGTCTCGACGTCGACCAGTTTGCACATCTCGTCGAAGGAAATGTTCTCATCGTGTCCGGTTGTGGCTTTGGTGGACGGAGTGAAGATGGGCTCCGGGAATGCGTCGGATTCTTTCAGGCCGGCCGGAAGCTTGATGCCGGAAACGCTACCCGTGGCCTTGTATTCCTTCCAGGCAGAGCCAGAAATGTAGCCGCGGACCACGCATTCGACGGGAAACATTTCGGCGCGCTGTACGAGCATGGAGCGTCCGCGCAGTTGGTCGGCATACTTGCGGGCGGAGGGCGGGTATTTGTCTACATCGGCAGTGATCAGGTGGTTGGGGACGATGTCGGCGAGGTAATCGAACCAGAACATGGAAATCTGGTTGAGTACGCGTCCCTTGTGGGGGATGCCGGTCGCCAGAATGTAGTCGAAGGCAGAGATGCGGTCAGTGGCCACGAAGAGCAGCTGCTGGTCGTTGACGGAGTATACGTCCCGAACCTTGCCGCTGGCGTGAAGGTGGAGATCGGGGAAGTCAGTTTGTAAGAGGACGGAATCGAGAAGTTCGGGGCTCATGAGGAAATTCTACAGGTAAGAGGCGAGGCGTATTCTAGCTGGTCAGAAAAAATTGTCAACGATTCTAATCGTAACGCCCGTCGAGCAATGCGACTCGTTCGGCGGAAATATGTTGACACGCACTTGAATAGCGAGAAGTCAAGCGGAGTAAGGGTTTTAGCGCGGATGGCTTGTGGAAAAGCTGAGGATGGAAGTGGATAACGTGGACGAGAAAAATCCTCGAGCGCCCACACTGCGGGTCCACAAACCCTTTAGCGCGGTCGGTGCGACAGGGTGGGGACTTTGACTGACTTGGGAGTGTGCTCGGAACTTCAAGTAAAAGTCCCCATCCTGTCCCGCCAAAAAAGGCGGCGGAACGAGGATGGGCACTCAGAAACGTTTTACGCCGAGGCGCCGAAGCGCACCGAGACCAGCTTGGAAACGCCCGGTTCCTGCATGGTCACGCCGTAAAGTACGGGGGCGATGCTCATGGTTTTCTTGCTGTGGGTGATGAGGACGAATTGGGTTTGCACGCTCATTTCTTTCACCAGCTCGGTGAAGCGGCCGATGTTGGCTTCGTCGAGCGGGGCATCGACTTCGTCAAGGATGCAGAAGGGGCTGGGAGCGTATTGGAAGATGCCGACCAGCAGGGCGAGCGCGGTGAGCGCTTTTTCGCCGCCGGAAAGCAGGAGGACGCTTTGCAGGCGCTTGCCGGGAGGCGAGGCGACCACGTCGATGCCACTTTCGGCGCTGTTTTCTTCGTCGGTCAGCTTCATGAAGGCGTGGCCGCCGCCGAATAGTTTCTTGAAGGTCGCCTGGAAGTTTTCGTTGATTTTGGCGAACGCTTCTTCAAATTTCTGACGCGAGATTTGATCGATCTCGCGGATGGTGGCCGTAGTGTTTTCGATAGATGAAATCAAATCTTTCCTCTGGGTTTCGAGGAACGAGTGGCGCTCGGCGCTTTCTTTGTATTCTTCGAGAGCCATCATATTAACTGGGCCCATGGCTTCGAGTTTGGCGCGCATGTCGCGATAGAGTTGGTCTTCCGTGACGAGTTCTTCGCCTGTGACCGCGGTCAGGGTGGTGTCGGACATTAAGGCGGCGCGTTCGACGCCGAGTTCGTTGATGCAGGTTTCAGACATATATTGCGCGTCGGATTCGAGCTTGGCGGCCGTGGCAGACAATTCTCCTTTGCGGTCGCGAGCCTGATCTAGCAGCAGTCGGCTATGGCGCAGAAGGTCGTCGATTTCGGTCAGGCGGGCGCGGAGTTGTTCGGTTTCAAATTGCAGCAGGCCCTCGCGAGTTTGTGCGGCATTGCGCTCTGCTTCCAGATCAGCGGCGTGCTCGGTCAGCTTCTCGTTCTCGACCTCGCGTTGCAGTTTTTCAGCGACAGCGCTTTCGATTTGCGAGGCCAAGGCTTGGACGCGTTGTCCCATTTCCGCGAATAGCGATTCAATCCGTTGCAGTACCGCAGCCGCGGAGCGATGGCGCTCTTCGAGCGTGGCGACGCGGGCGGCGTGCTGCGAAGAGGTCTGGGCTGATTCCTCGCGGCGTTGACGCAGGGCACTAAGGGATTCCTGCGCGGCTGCGAGTCGCTGTTCGAGCTGGATGCGTTGCAGTTCGAGAATTTCGATTTCGGATTGCCGGGCGCAAAGGACGCCTTCCTGCTCGGCGCGTTCGGCAGCAAGGCGCTGTAGTTCAAGTTGGGAGACGCTGAGACGTTCGCCGACTCGGGTCATCTCCGATTCGAGCTGCTGCAGCATGTGGCCCGAGGTCATGGCCTGATGTTCGGCTTCGCGCTTCTCGCCGTCCAGACGATCGAGCAGAGAACTGAGCTCTTTGATTTCGCGGCCCAGGGTGAGCACGCGCATCTCTTCGTCGCGCAGAGCACGTTCGAGATCTTCGAGCTGGCGGAGTACTTCGCGCAGTTCACGCTTCATCGAAAGTGGACCTTCGGAGCGCTGTTTGCCTCCGGTAACAGTGACGTTGTGGAAGCACTCGCCGGCTTGGGAAAGGAAGAAGGCGTCGGGATTTTCGAGAGCCAGGCCGCGAGCGACGTTCGCTTCGGGAACGATGTATCCATCACGGAGCTTGGGCAGGATCACTTCCAGCGATTTGCCGAAGCCGTCGAGCACGCGAATGGTGTTCTTCAGCGGAACGATCTGCGCGGCGGGCGGGGCGCAGTGGGCGGCTTCATCGACGATGAAGGAGAATTTTGCTTGCGAATCTTCCGGATGAACGAGGAAGGTGGCCCGTCCATCGACGCCGGTGCGCAGCATGCGCAGGCCTTCGTCGGCCGCGTCCCAGGATTTAACGACGACGTAGTTGAGTTCGTCGCGCAGGAAATCTTCGACTACGCGTTCGTAGCGTGGTTCTACTTCGAGGAAATCGGCGAGCACACCGACGGGCGCTAGGCCTCCCTGCATCACGCCAGATTGAAACAAGCGGCGGACGGATTCGGTGGAGTATCCGTGCTCGGCGATGACGGCTTCGAGAGAGCCTTTCTTGCCGAGAGCGGTTGCGTACTCCGCCCGGAGAACGTCGAGGTTGGTCTTCGAGCGTGTTTCCTCGAGCTTTTTCTGCTCAATCAAGCGCCGCAGTTGGCTGATCTCTTCGGTGATTCCGCTCACGCGTTGCGTGACGGTTTCAAATTCGAGGGCGAGTTGGCCGCGCTGTCCTCCGAAGGCTTCGACTTGGGTGTTCGCATTCGTAATCTCGGCTTCGAGACGGCGGGCTTCGCGGTCGACGCCTGCCAGGCGTTCTTCGGCTTGCGCGAGTTGATTGCGCAGGCGCGAGGCGGAGGAGACAGTGTCGAAAATGGCGACGCGCGATTCTTCCTGCTGGCGCTCGATTTCGGCGAGGCTGGCGGAGGCCGCTGCAGCCTCCTGCTGGCAAAGAACGAGATCACACTGGGCGGAGGCGAGATCGGCCGCGGCGGATTCGAGAATTTGGCGGTTGGATTCGCGTTCGGATTCGAGCGCGGTCAAGCGGTGGCGAGCTTGCGCCATTTCGGCTTCGGAGGAAGCGGCTCGAACCAGCAACTCCGCGCAACGCTCTTCGTTATGGCGGCGGCGGGCGTGGGCGCGGTCGATTTCGAGTGTAATTTGACTGATGCGGTCGCGGTTCTCGCGCAACTCAGTCTCGATGGTGTAGCCGCGCTGGGTGCGCTCGGCGTGTTCAACTTCGAGTTGCTGCACGGCCTCAGAACGATGCTGCATTTCTTCGGCGAGGGTATTGAGTTGGGAGTCGAGCTCGGCGCTCTCCTGCTCTATGGCGGCGAATTTGCTGGCCAGAACTAAGCGCAGCTTCGCGCGCATTTCTTCACGCAGGCGGGCGTAGCGCTCGGCCTTCGAGGCTTGGCGCTTTAGAGAATTCATCTGGCGCGTGACTTCGTCGAAGATGTCGTTGATGCGCGAGAGGTTGAGCTTTGCGTCTTCGAGGCGGGCTTCGGCGAGGCGCTTTTTGGTTTTGAATTTCGTAATCCCCGCTGCTTCTTCAAGGATGGCGCGGCGGTCGGTGGGCCGGCTGCTCAGGATCTGGCCGATGCGTCCCTGCTCGATTAAGGCGTAGGACTCGGGACCAAGGCCCGTTCCCATGAACAATTCCTGAATGTCGCGCAGGCGGCAGAGTTTTCCGTTTAACAGATATTCACTGTCGCCCGAGCGGAACAGGCGGCGCGTGACCACGATTTCTCCGGCGCGGAACTGTTGCTGGTTGAACTTGCGGCGGCGGATTTTTAGGACCACGTGCGGAGCGGCGGTGCCGACCGACGCTGCGGTTGCGGGTGCTGTGACGTTATGAACTGGCAGCGCAAAGATCGGTTCGTCCTCGGGGAAGGCTACGGCGATCGTATTGATCTTTGATCCGGAAACTCCGGAGCGCGGGATTTCTACTTCTTCCGTCTTGCCGGGCTGGGCATCCTCGACGGCTTGTTCGGTGGCTTCGGCGGCGCGGGCGCGGATCGAGGCTTCGTCCCAGTCGTCGATGGTGTGGGATTCGGCGAGACTTTCCTGAGGAAGATCGTCTTGAATGTCGATTTCGGTGGGCGCATTGGCGTCGGCACCGTTGTAGGCTTCGGGGTCGATCAGCGTGAGCGACACTTCGGCCATGCCCGTGGGCTTGCGGTCACGCGTGCCGGCGAAGATCACGTCTTCCATGCGCGACCCGCGCAGCGTCTTGGCCGACTGCTCGCCCAGCACCCAGGAGATGGCGTCGGAAATATTCGATTTGCCGCAGCCGTTGGGGCCGATGATCGCCGCCACGCCGTCCCCGTGGAACTTGAGTTCGGTGCGGTCGCAGAACGATTTGAAGCCGAGAATCTGAAGCCTCTTCAGTTTGAGCAACGTGAACTCCTTAGGAACAGTGGCCAGTTGTCAGTGGCCAGAAGCGAGTCGGTCAGCCTCGCATCGGCGTTTATTGCAGGGGCGCGCGTGTTTACTAACGGGATTCCTCTTCTCAATTCGATGCATGCCTCGGTCACTTTCGGACCATTTTCGGGCTGCATTCTCGCCCCAGGCTGGACGGGGCGGGCACGAAGTTAAGCTACTGTAACGGTGAAATTGGGGTGGGGTCAAGCAATATAACACCATATATGGTGTGGGGTTGCGAGGGACCGCGTTGGGTTGCACACACATTGCAGCAGATAGGTGGTTTTTCAGTGGAGACGGAAAAGGAGGTGGGAGTGTCGCGAGAGCAAGATAAGGCTAGCGCAATTCGATCAATGAGTGCAATGACGATGTTTCGCCAACCAACTCAAGTGATGCCTATTACAGCGACGCAGGCCCGAGTGCGTTGTAATATTCTCTCCGGTCAGTGGCTGGAGGTGCTCGATGAAGCGGCGTTGGGTGATCGTGGCCATGACCAGCATGGCTCTGATTGGCGCAGGCATAATCGTCCGCACTGTGCGTAATCATCGTCAACTCGCGAAGCGGGCGGCAGCATATCGCATCCGGGCGGAGAAGGGAGATGCGGAGTCGCAGTGGAGGCTGGGCGCAATGTATTACTACGGCAGAGGCGTGCCCAAGGACTATGTCGAGGCTGTGCGCTGGTATCGTAAATCCGCTGAGCAGGGAAATTCCAATGGCGAGTATTCACTGGCTAACATGTATCACGATGGTAAAGGGCTGCTGCAGGATGATTCAGAGGCCGCACGGTGGTGCCGAAAAGCTGCCGAACAGGGCAACGCTCTCGCTCAGGATGCTCTAGGCATCATCTATCGGCGAGGCGAAGGCGTGCTAGCGGATGATGCAGAAGCTGTACGCTGGTACCGCAAATCCGCTGAACAAGGCTATCCGGAGGCTCAATACGACTTAGGCTGGATGTATTACTACGGACACGGTGTGCCGCAGGATCGAGTTCAAGCTTACGACTTGTTTCAGCAAGCTGCCGCTCACGACAACGAGGACGCTAAACGAGCACTTCAGTGTTACAGAAAGGGCATTTCAATCGACCCCGGTGCGGGCCTTAGGGGCCTTCAATAAGTTGCTCGTGTTCTCTTATCTGACCGAAATATTGAACGCGAAGGTTGTCAGTTGACGTAAGCAGGCCATAGCACTCATTGACCAGCTTCGAAGGAACGTCTTACGCCTCCAGATCAGGTAGGACTGCAGGGATCCTTCGACTGCGCAGGTGCACTCGCTTCGCGAATGCCCCTGCTTCGCTCAGGACGACAATTCTATGTTCGGCACGATTTAGCTGCCTAGTTTTTCGAAGAAGCGGCAGATGGTTTCGATTCCGCGGTGGAAGTTGGGGATGTGGAACTTTTCGTTGGGGGCGTGCAGGTTGTCGTCGGGGAGGCCGAAGCCCATCATCACGCTGGGAATTTTCAGGAGGTCCTGGAAGCCCGTGACGGTGGCGGCACTCGAATCAACGGAGATCTTGTTAAAGGTCCCGCAACAGGTCGTCTGCTGTCAGCTCAACATCGCGAAGGATGGAACGCAACAAACCCGGGCCAAGGATTTCGCCGGCATGGACAGGAACGGTGGTCGTTCGCCCGTCCGGATGGCGGAGAAGAAAGTGGCTTCCGCGAGTCCGGACGATTTCGAAACCTAGCTTTTCTAGCGTACGAATTAATTCCTTGCCCTTCAGGCGCGGAAGGCGAGTGATACTGAGATTTGCTGAATGCCAATCAACTCAAGCTCAGGAGTGCGATGGTTGTCCTCAAGGCAAAGCTCGATCACTTCACGAGCCCGTTTCATCAGTGTGTCCAGATTCTTAGCTTGAGTGTGGCAGCCCTTGAGAACGGGAACGGTCGCTACGTAGTAGCCGTCTTCGTCACGCTCAATCACGACTGTGAATTTTCGCGGGGATTTCACAAGTGGATTTTAACATGCGAGAAGGCTGGCGAAGGTGTCGGGCTGGAACCGGTCAATGAGTAGAAATCGCGATTTTGTAACAGTTATCAATTCAGCGACCGAAGTAACATTGGAATGAGCGTGCGCCAGCCGTAGTATTTCAGTATGGCTATTTTTCGGCAACTACCCGTTTCGGGATCAGCTTTCTGCCTATCGGAGCGGGCTCGCTCTTGATATTTTCAGCTTCCAAGTACCAGCGCTCCTTACGAAGACATCAGTGACGGCTTGCCGGTCAAGTTGACCGGGATTCGCTCTCGGCGCATATTCCTTCTCGTACATGGCAACTGCGGTGTCACCCAGTGCGTAAACGTGCATGTCTTCCACTTGTGCGATATAGGCAGGAGCCTGCCCCTGAGACTTGCGAACCCCCTCTACAAGCTTGGCTTTTGTCAAATCCGGACCGGCTGGCAGGTTGAGGCAATCATCGGCAAGAATCTTTTCGAATACAACCGGGTCGCTATTCATCTCGCCTTTCAGCATTTCCGCCTCAAGTTGCCGAATCTGCTGTTCGACCTTTTGTAATACTTCGCTAGCGGACGCTGAGACTGCTGACTTTTGCGAAGACGCGGCTGTGGCCATAGTCAGGAACGTGGCTGCCACTAACACGAGGTTCCGCATAAGATTGCCTCCTTGCATCTCTAAAGTTTGCCAGCTCCAGCAGGGTGGCCTGCTACCGGAGAACGCCGTGCCTCAACAATCCTTGCAGAAATTCTGTATATGAAAATGTGCATAAGTGCCGAAATCAGGCAGCAGAAACGATTCTTCATCGCGGATTACAGGAAGGTAGATCGCGAAGAACATCACGACGAGGGCAACGCCCACCCACCAACTGCGCGCGGCCACGGCAAAGCCAATACCGATCAGCAGCGATCCAAGATAAAGAGGATTGCGCGTGTACGCATAAGGGCCAGAAGTCGCCAGCGCCTCATTCTTGCGGACGTGGCCGGACGCGAGGGCACGAATCAATGATCGAAATCCGCAATCAAATCGTGCATCCGTCATCGGTGCCCTTTGCAAAACCGGAGTGGCCCGAATCATTGCGAAGGTTGCGCGACAGAAAAGTGCTGGACGGAAATATGCCGCCGCAGAGTGGGATGCACGCGCTGGCGCTCTTAGCCTCGCATCGCGTATTCGATTGGGCCGTAGAGCAGTGTACTGAGGCACTCGACGTAATAGCCGCCTCCGACCCACAACGATCGCCGAATGAGTGATGGCGACAGGAAGCATCGCCGTAGGCTGCGAACTCAGTTTATAGCATGGCTCTAAATTTCGCCGCTTTGCCCGCCGCCCGAAGCCAAGTTGCGCGCAGAGAGAGACAGCGCTTCGTACGTGCAAGCTGGTTGCACAAAGCGCAGGCGTTGCCCAAGGAACAATTTACTGTGGAGGTGGAGAGGGAGATGACGGGGCGGGAATCAGGAGGAGGGGCTGACCGAGGTCGTACACGGCGGGCTCGACCAAGGGTCGGCGGATGATGGCGGGAGAAGGGGCTGCCGCAGCCCGGGAGGATGTAAACACTAGGCTCAAGCCTAGCATTTGACAATTAGTGCGTCGAGATCATCTATCGAAACTTGCGCAGGGCAAAGAAACAAATACCGCACCACTCCGGCGGAAACTGGGACGTCTCTTCCGCTTTCTGGGCATGGCCTTTTGAGACTTTCGGTAGCTGTTCGGTCGTAGCCTTCCGGAAGTGGACGCGCTAGTTGCGGCGTACAGGGGAAGCCGATCAAGATCCGCGAGGCGGACTATCCTACAAGTTCGTTGCTCAACAGCAGCAACGATAAACAGCCTGCGTTCGTAAGCAACATGTTCACGGCGTGGGACAAGTACGCCAATCGAATCGAGTCGAGTACATCTGCTTTACCCTGCTTAATGATAAGACCGACGCAGAAATAGCAGCCGATGCCAGCTACGACCAGATCACCAACACCAGCATCCTGGCGTCCTTCCAGACGTTGGAAGCCCGCTTTCGGCACACTGCGCAATGCCGCGATAGCCCGTGAGTGGTGATGGTTCGAGCGCAGGAGACTTGGACGCTCACTCCTGGCGGCCTCAGCGGAAGCAGAATTCAAGCGAGTGGCCGGAGCAACCGGAGACTCACTGACCTCCACCTTGACGCGGTAAAACCGCGTCAAATTTAGAAATAGTTACCCCAGGCCTATCTCCCGACTAGGAAGTGAATACATAGCCTACGGCAGAACGAAGTGGACTTTGATTGGGATTTGAAACTCGCCCACACGGCCGTTTTGCACGAGAGGTTTGAAACGCCACTGGCGAACCGCAGCGGATGCAGCGGTTGCCAGCATCGAGTTGCCGCTAATCACCATAAGTTGCTGCACCGCTCCATCCTTTCCCACGTAGGCTTCGAAGACGATCTGGCCTTGAATGTGTTGTTGCCTTGCCGCCTCTGGATACTCCGGTTCGACCCGCTGGAGTACTTGCGCGAATGTTTTTTCCGAGAGACCCAGCGCCGGATCCGTCGCAGAGGGCTCGCCGGGGGTCTGAGAAAGAACCGAAGTGGTCTCTCCAGATTTCGTGCCAGAAGGGCCCACATCTTCCGACGGTTTCAGCCGGAAGATGACTTTTCCATCTTGATAAACTACCAAATTCCCGGAGGGCGCTTCGGAGCTTCTGGGCCTTGGGCGGACTGGAGGCGGAGGACTCGGGTCGGCTTGCTTATTCTCCTCGGGTTGCGCGGGAACAGCATCCGGCTTTGCGCTGACCCAGTAGAGGCGGTCCTTTTGTGTGTCCGCAGCCGGCTCCGGCACCGGTGCTGGTGGTACGGGTGGAACCGGTGTATCGGACAGTGTCACGGCCGGCTTGAACGCCAGGGGTAGACGTAATTGCGGCCACTGGGCACCCGAGGCATACAATCGCGCCGACGCACCCAGGACCCCGGAGATGAGCACGGCGGCGGCAAGCAGGGCAGCCTGCCACATCCCCATCCGCGTTCGGGGAACGGCCACACCGCGTCGCGGCGCGTGGTTCACGGCCGGTCGCGATGGATTTCCGGCTCGCAGCAGTGAGTCTAGCTTCCCACCCCCGAAAGTTTCTGCTTGGATTCCACCTTCACACAAGACCGCACCCAACATCTTCGCTTTAACGCTGCGGAGTTCATTTTGTGCCGCGAGCACTTCCCCACGACGCTGCGACCCGGAGGAAACCGCCAGGATGACTCCGTCGGCAAACGAACTCAGCAAGCTGGCAGATACGTCCGTCAGTACAGGTGGCGTACTCAGAACCACGAAGCGGTATTCGGAACGCAGAACCTGCATCACCCTCGCCAGTTCGGGAGGGGCAAAGAACGCGCCGGGTCCTATTTTGGTGTTGCCGGCTGGCATTACATAGAGTTGCCCGTCGATGACCGGTTGCACCGCATCCGTAAGACTGCAATCACCTGACATGGCTTCGGCGAGACCCGGAGAAATGGAGATGTCAAACCGTTTGTGAAGCGATGGCGTGGAGATAGCCGTATCGACCAGCAGGATGCGTTCCCCCTCCAATTTGGAGAGTGCCAGGGCAGTTTCCCTGGCCAGTTCGGATGCTCCGTCGCCTCTCGTGACGCCGGTGAACAGGAGCACTCGGTCGGTTCGGGAGAGCTGTGCGCGAATTCGCGCGATGATGCGGCTCACTTCGTCGCGAGAATCCCACGTTTTTTTGGCACACTCGTCAGTCCCTATGGTTGCCGTACCTCGCAGCGGTGCTTCCAATTCCAACTGCTCATCTTTGCGACGTGCTGCTGCGATCCCCTTGCTCATACTCCCTCCCACTGTTTGCTTTTGATGTTTTTCTTCGACGGATCACTACTCTAATCACCGGCATGACCGGCCGTTCCGGACGGCCAAACGAGATCGCCCTTTTTTGCCGAAACGCGGAGTTTGCTGGGATGACGGGCGAAAATGTCGCAAACGTCGCATACAGTGGCCCGTTTTCCTTCCGGCACCTCTTTGGAATATAACGAGCGCGCGGAAATGTATTTCTCATTGTTCCATAAGCTCGGCAAATCGAACTTCACACTCTCGAGCTTGGCAAAGTCGCGATTCTGTTTGTAAACGACGCAGCAGGGCGAAACTCCACCATCCGGGTTGATGACCATGGACCGATACAGGTAGAAACAAGGTCCAGGTTTTTCCGCTTGCCCGAACTGTTGTTCCTCGTGGTTGCTCTCGACGCGGCCCTGCATGCTTGACGGATACCAACGATCGGCGACCTCTTTGCGGCTCCAGAACTCGAAGGGCATGCCCACGGGAATGAAGCGAATGAGATCGACGCCCACTTTCTTGGCCAGCTCCTCCGCCTCTTTGACCTGATGCTCGTTCTGCTTCATGACGATGAACTGCCACTCGACCACCGGCGTTTTCTGCTTACGCAGATTGCGGCGCCGCAACAGTTCGCACATGTTTTCCATGACCTGGTCGTAGTTTCCGCCAATCCGGTATTGGCCGTAGGTCTCCTGGCTTGTGCCATCGAGTGAAATCACCAGATACTCCAAGCCGCAATCGAGCAGCTTGTCCATGTCAACGGAGCTGACCCGGTTGAAATTCGAGCTTAAATTCGTGCCAACATCGCTTCGCTGCGCATGCTCGATCATGCGGAACACATGCTTGTTGAGCAGGGACTCGCCCCAGTTGTGCATGTATGCTTCGAACAAGTACGGCGCCAGAGGATCGAAGTACTGCTGGAAGTGCTCGAAGGACAGCATCGCCTGGGGCCGACCGAGTTCGTTGATCCCTGTGGGGCATAGGGGGCACCGCAGATTGCAGTAGTTGCAGGGATCAATGATCAACAGGTAAGGGAAGCTGCGTACGCGCAGGCGACGCATCTTCCGCTCATACTCGGCTTGCGCGAGATTGAGCCATTTGTGCACAGATCCGTGGCCAACGACCGATCGAAGGTGACGGCTGTGGCGCGTGTACTGCGGGATCCTACGCAGGAACTCTTGTGCCAACGACATATTCTTCTCCTATGCTGCAGAGGCGGCGGGAGAAATAGGCAACAGTGCCGTGGTTCGCTCCACCTGGTTTTGCACGAGAGCAGCCACGGTTTTCTCGAGAGCCATCTGCAGATCTAGCGCAGGCCGCCAACCCAACAACCGTTCCGCTTCCGCGTTGTCGCAGAAGCTGCGCTGCATCTCGGTGGGCCGAGTCCGCTCGGGCGCGGAGATTACGGGGATCTTGCTGCCGAGAATGTCGAGTACCATGCGTGCCAGTTGGGCGACAGACCTCTCCCATCCGCCGCCGATGTTGATCACGTGTCCCGACAAAGTGCGGCCGCGGCGCGCGACGAGAACGTAGGCTTCGATCGCGTCCTCGACGGCCAGTAAATCCCGGGTCTGGCTGCCGCCATCCAGAACCACGGCCTCTTTGCCGTTAAGAACGCAGTCAACGACATAGCTGACCAGGTTGTACGCCTGGCGGGGACCATGGATCATCGTCGGGCGGACCGAGACACTGTCGACACCATGCACGTGCCGATATAGATTGCAGAATTGCCATCCCGCCGCCTTGGCGATGGCGTACGAGCTTATCGGTTGCATTGCCATGTCCTCACGGTAAGGAACATCTGCGTCGCCGTACACCTTGCAGGAGTCGCCGTAGATGAAGAGTTTGCCGTGACAATTGCGGAAGGCTTCGAGGACATTCAATGTACAGAGCACGTTCGAACGAATCGAGGCAGCCGCCTGCTCAAAACTCTCCCGGCTGTCAGGATGGGCGGCGAGATGAAACACGATTTCTGGCTCAAAAGCACTCATTACCGCCTTGGTTTCGTCCGGACTCTGAAGGTCGCAGGAAAAGAAGCGATACTGATCGTCAGGGCGCAACGCGTCCAACTTGCCGCGAGTTCGGGCCACGATGGCGACGTTTGCGTTTTCCCGCAGCAGGCGCTCCAGCAAGTGCGACCCGACGAAGCCGCTGCCTCCGGTGATCAGGATATCCTTGCCCGCCACGGTGGGGTGAGAGTAGTCGGGGTTTGACATTCAGAAAGCTCCGTCGTGGCGGATAATCCGCCAGACCGTTCGCAACAGGATTTTGAGGTCCCCCTTAAAGGAACAGCCGCGTACGTATTCCACGTCGTATTGAACTGTTTCGTGGAAGCTCAATCGTCCGCGTCCGGAGATCTGTGCCAGGCCCGTAATGCCGGGGCGAACCGTAAACTTCAGCAGCATGTCACCCTGGTAGTAGGGGAGCATCTCCGGAATTTCGGGACGCGGCCCAACCAGGGCCAAGTCGCCAGTCAACACGTTCCAGAAGTTCGGCAGTTCGTCCAAGGTGCTGCGGCGCAGCCATCTCCCCTGGGGAGTGACCCTGGGATCGTTTTCTACTTTGAATTTGAGATTCTTCACTTCTTCGTCCCTATAGTGGTAGGCGTACAGTTCGGGAAATCGCTGACGTGCGTCGGCGTAGAGAGTCCGGAACTTCACGAAGCGAAACGGCTTCAAGTTGGCTCCGAGCCTCACCTGCCGGAACAGTGCCGGTCCGGGAGTCCCGAGCTTGATCACAATTGCCGTGAGCAATATCAGAGGCGACGTGATCAGCAAGGCGATGGCGGCGACAATGATTTCAAACAATCTGACTGTCCAAGGCACCGTCGGTGCAGAAATAATTGGACGCGCAGCCTCTGCGCTGGCGTAGGACACTTGCAGAAGGTCTTCGGGCGGACTGTAAGTACTCATTTCAAAGCACCCCACGATATAGATTAGAGATGTGCTGGGACCGACGCGGCCTCGACAACCTAGACCGTAGGTTGCTCGACCAGGAGACGGACTGTCGGCTCACCCGCGGCGGCTGTGAGTCACGTGCTGCTATGGATGAACCGTCGAGGTCCGGTACGAGTCCCAAGTGTTCAGTGCCGGCTTCGCGGTTCCGTCTTGCCGGTACAACCCGGTGTAGGCCCAATTCAAGGTCGCGGGAGCGGAACCGTAATTGGTTCCATAATCCGTGGCCAAGAAATTCACGACCAGGGCTGTATTGCGCGAGTACGCGTTGTTCAGCACCAGGGTAACGAAGCCGTTCTGCAAATCTTCCGAACCGGGCAGAGCGAGACCGGAGCTCGTTGTCAGTGGCTGAGAGCTGGCGGCGACGTTCTCGAAGGCGAGGGGCTTGCCGACCTGCTGCGCGACCGCGTAGGCGCGATCGAAATAATCGGCATCCAGTTGCCCGCCGGGCCCGATGAACCGATTGTTCGGTACGAGATATGGCGTACTGCTGATCGCGAACAGGTCGCTGGACGTCATCAGTGCCTTGATCTCGCTCTCCAGCACGTCGGGGTACGAGTCCTTCACCTGCAGGGCCACGGAGCGGGACGCATCGGTGAGGCCGAGCATGTCCTCGTAGTGGATGCTGGAAAAGACTACGACGTTCGGGTAGAGGAGCTTGATCCCGGTATAGACGTAATTGATCAGATCGCGGAACGCCATCCACTGCCCCGGCGACGTCGCGAGGAGCACGTTGGCGTCCACATCCAATGCCAGATACTTCGGCTGCAGGACGCTGATGGCCGCCCGCGCATAGTTAAGGTAGGCACTCTTCACGGCGGGGTCATTGAGCGCGTACTGGTTCCAGGGAAAAGGGAGCACGGTTGTGCTGTCGTTCCAGTAGGGCGCCAGCCCTGTGTAGGTGGTCGTGTCGATGGGCGTGAGGGCGACCACACGAGCGGCGCCGGGAACGACCGCCTGGTCGGCTGCGGCATCCATGTTCCAGTAAACCTGCAGCGACTGAGGATAGCTCGTGTAATTGGAACTCGTCTGCGCTTGAACCCAGGGCACTGCGGTCTGGAATCTGTGTTCCACCACGTTGCCATGGTTCATCAGCGTGGTGTAGAGCTGCGTCCAACCGGCGCCGGTGTTGGACGGGGGAGTCGAGATGAATCCCAACGGCACCTGGCGGCTGGTGTCCGGCTGCGGCGAGAAGACCGCGACGAATCCGCCCCCGGCCAGCAGATTGATATCCATCGTGCTGTCGCTGGTCAGCTCGGATTGCGATTGCTGCGCAAATGATGTCGGACTCGCGTCGCTGATCATCGACGCGCTGTACTGGCCCGCGCCGAGGAACGACAGCTGCACGGCCGACAGCGTCATCGGATTGGCTTCGTCGCCGCTGACCACGAGCAGATACCAGCGGTCGAATTTCCGTCGCGCCACGACCGCTACTTTGCTTATGACAGATTGCGGCAGGACCAGCGTGTCGTCCCAAACGGTGGGGAGCATGCGCAGGAAGTTCTGGATCAGCGGTTGCGCCAGCAGCAACTGCGGGTTCTCCGCGACGTGCTGCAGCGGCGAGGTAAATATCCCCGAAGTTGCGAGCTGATGCGTAAAGGTCGTATTGCCCAGCTTGCGGGGATCAACTGTAAGGGGTGTGAGATCGCCCGGTCCCGCAACCATGCGCGTGAACGGCACCACCGCGTCGTGATGAGGCGGCACGAAAATGCCGTACTGCCACAGCGCGTCCGCCTCCAGGCCCATAACGCCTTCGCGCGTGATTTCGTTCGGGTAGGTGCGCGACAGCCCGGTAGGCTTGTCACAGCCGTGGAAGTCGACCATCAGCTTCACCGACGCGGCATCGCGCAGGATGTCCTCATACATCTGCACGCTCTGCACCGATTCGGAGTTAACCCCATAGATATTGTCGATCTTCACTCCGACAGCGCCGGCCTGCTTGACGGCAGCGAAAAAGACCTGCCGGGTGGCTGGATCCGCCAGTTCCGACCACGCCTTCCACACCCAGACGTTGATGTCCTTGGATTGCGCGTACCGCACCAGGTCGGCGAGGCGGGCAAACTGATCTTCGCCGTTTGCAGGGAAGCCGGCCTCCCACCCGCTGTCGACGGTGACATACTCAAAGCGCAGTTGGGCCGCGTAATCGACGTATTGCATTTGCAGCTGGAAGTTTCCCGGCGACGACTGGTCCGACCACCACGACCAGAGCGCGCGGCCCGGCTTGATCCACGGGGTGTTCATACCCTGCGGGAACAAGGTGGGATCGGGAGGTGCGCTGACATTGGTCACCATGTCGGAATTCACCAGCTCGGTCAGGGTCGCCCCTATGATGGCGAGCCGCCAGGGCGTGGAACTGCCTCCCGCGGACGTCCAACTGGAGTCATCCGCAAACTGGGAACGAATCACGCGCGAGTTGAAGTCGGCATGGAACGTCATGCCGCTGTAGTGGCGCAGCGCGCCTTCAGTCAAGGTCAGGTACGGGCCGCCATTGGGAAGCTGGAACGTGACCGGCCCACCAATTTTGTCGGAAATCTGGCCCACCTCGCCCTGCCAGTAGGTCGATTCATAATTCTGAATGTTGTCCTGGAACCACAGCGTCGTTCCTTCCGGTAGCTGCCATGCCGACGTTTCACCGCTGATGGTTCGAGTGGTCTGGCCGGGAATACCGTAGCGGTACGCCACACCGTCATCGTAGACACGGACCACGAGAGGGAACTCCAGGTCGCCGGCCCCTGCGCGGCGCACGTTCAGCACATACTCCCAGCCATGATTGGCGGCTTGCTGATGGGTCCCGCGCACCGGGTAGGTCTCTTTCACCTCGATAGAACTGACCAGATCTACGTTGGTGACGGAGCTGCCGAGGTCAACATCGTCCACGGTGATGCCCATAAGCGACGATTCCAGCACCGTCTGCCCATTCAGGGCGGCGGTGTAGAACAGGTGGCCGTTCGCGTCGGAACCGACGCTGGCCTGCACGTTTCCGCCCGGACTGGTGAGGGTCACTGGAGTTGACCACGGCGCGGGCTTTTGCAATGGGGTTCCGAACTCCTGCACCCACAGACTGGCGGCCGGACGCGCATTGCCCGACGAATCAAATAGGCCAATGTACTCGAAGTAGTTAAAGAAGTCGGCCAGGTCGGCGCTGATGAACGGCGGGGTCCAAAGAGCGCTCGCCTGCAGCTTCTGGATGAACGGCGCTTGATCGCGAACCGAGAAGTTGGTGACGAACTCGACGTTGCCCCATTTCTGCACGTCAGCGAACAGCATCTTGAGGTAGGCGGCCTGCTTGGTCGCATCCGCCGGGAAGTACAGATTCTTCACCGTGAAACTTGCCGCCGGATAGCCAGTTTCGGTGATGGCGATGGGCTGGTTGGTGATGCCGCGAATCTGGCCGAAGACGTTGTCGATCGTGGCCGCCGGGATTTCGTACGTGCCGAATCGCGTTTTTGCCGGGTAGATTGAGAGCCCCACCACATCCATGTAGGGCAGCAATTGCTGGATGGCGGACAGATTTTGCGCAGCCAGGTTGGGCTGCTGTACGACGTCGATCAGCACCGGTGAGCCGAACTCGTCGGTTTCGATCTGCTCGGAGGTGAAGGAAATGGCGATCTTCACGCGGTCGTAAGCGTGATTCGCCCGCAGTTGCGTGTACACGTACTGTTGCAGGGCGACGTATTGCGCGAAGACGGCCGGCGTCTGCACCGCCAGATTGACTTCGATTCCGGTGAGCAGATAATCGGGTTGAAAGTAGTCGAGGACGCGCCGGCAGTAGTTCAGGTACGCCGTTTTTACCGGCGGGGCATCCAGCGTGTAGGTGTCCCAAGGCGAGGGAAGAAGGCGGCTCTGGTAATCCTGGATGACCCCGGTGGGAACCTCGTTGAAGTTGGAGTCCAGGTAATAGCCTCCGCCGACTCCCCAGTACGCGGCCAACCGGTTTCGCGGAATGCCGAGCGGATTGATGGCAACGGCCATCTTCGTGCCCGCCGGCCGCGAGGCCAGGTTCTTCGACCAGACATCGAGCACGTTGGCGCTGTAAGGCGGAGTGGAAGAACTGAAGGTGTCGTTGTATGCCTCCACCCACGGTACGCCGCCGTCGAAGTGGAAGGAAATCATGTCTCCGATCGCACCGATCACCGCTCCGGTGTAGGACGTCACGGAATCAATCATCGGTCCGCCGGGAGTGCCGTCGTAGGGCGCCGTGGTGAATCCCACCAGGAAGGAGCGGGTCGCCGGCGGCCGCACGCGCCACCAGCCGCGGTTCAACGCCAGCCCTCTAAGCGTGTAGTATGCTGACTTCGGTTCTCCGTTGCCGCTGTAGGTGCGCAATCCCAAGGTCGCAAAATAGGCGGTCGCATCCGCCATCTGCGCCGGCGGCACCGCGAGGTACGTGGCGCTCGCTTCTGAAGCCGCCGTGGCCGGAGACGGATCGTGCAACGAGGAGAAGCCCACGTACGGGATCAGAGCCGGGTAAGCGTCCCACACTTCGAACATCGCGTACATGAACTGGCTTTGCCGGGTGGTGGAACTCCCGATCCTGGCGGAGGACGGGTATCCGGCCGATTGCACGTAGATCGGCTTCGGGTAGTACGCCTGGATGACTTGCTCGATGTCGCTTTGTACCCCGGCTGGTTCGATTGCCTGGAAGGTCGCAGTGCGCGGGAAGTAAGTCAGGCTCACGATGTCGGCGCCGGCATTGAGCTGCTGCATCAGAGCGGCGGTGGGCTGGTTCACCAGGCCCGCCTGCGTGGCCGTAATGCCGACCGGCAGGCCTTGTCCCCACAGCGACTTGGCGTGCGCCTGCGCCGCGCGGAAGAACACCGAAAAATCCGCCCAGAATTGCACGTCGGGCCGGACCGGGAAAAAGAGATCGATTTCGTTGCCGATCTGCAGCGAGGTCAGTTGCGCGCCGTCGAGCTGGGTGTAAACGTAATCGAGCAGCATGTTGAAGCGGGCGATCACCGCAGGGTCGCTCAGCCGCATGCTGTCGGACTGAATGCCCGCGAGGATGTCGGGCGGAAGCGTCCAGTTCGTCTGCATGAAGGGGCTGACGTTCAGGTTGACCTGGAAGGAATCCGCATTCAAGGAGTCCGCCAGGGGCCTGAGCCAGCCACTTTGTGGGCCGTTGAAGACGCCTGGGCTCGTCTCGAGCCCGTCCCACGTCACCGAGATCGGGGCCGCCTCAGCTCCCAGTTCGCGCGCCAGGTCCGACCGCCAGGCGCCGTTCTGCGCTGAACCGACGAAGTCGAGTCCCAAGGTGCGCTGCCCCTTGGCAACAATCGGGCCGTTGATCCTGTTATTGCTGTCGTCCGGATCAGTGCCCCAGACGACCGTCCCGGGATATGGGGTCACCGTGCAGAACGACACGGTGTTCTTGGAATCGCCAAACGTGTCGCCGTCCAGGTCGAAGTAGTAGGTGTGCGGCTTGGCAATGCGCGGATCGTTGGGTGCGCAGTCCTGATCATCAGGAACGCCGTCGCCATCGCTGTCGACCAAGGTGGTCCCAGGCATGGGACTCTGTGCGCCGAGACGAGTCGCGAACTGCGCGTTTCCGAGGCGCGGAATGAGCGCCGTGGATAGGAGCAGGACAGGGAGTGCAACGGCCTTTTTCATTGCTTTCCTGATCGGGGGGCAGGCGTTGACGTACGGGGTGGTGAGGCTAGAATGATGATCGACCTATGCTGTTGCGTCGGATTCGACCAGATGAGTAAAGTCTGGTCAACTGGACCACGGCGGGACCTTCAAATCTGATTCAAGAGGTGTACTTCGCTAAATGCCCTTCAAGACAGCGCACATCCTGAAGTTTGCATTCCTGGCTTCCGTGCTGGCCGGAGCGCTTGCCTCCGTGGCGGCGGCACAGGCCGACTACTTGCCGCTGCAAGTGGGGCGGCAGTGGGTCCTGCGCTTGCCGGCGTCGCCATCGGCGGTCGTGTTCACCGTTACCGGGGAAAACGGGGGCGTCTACTCCGTTGACTTCGACAACCCGTGGATCAAGAGCGTGCTGGAACTGCGGCCGCAAGGCGACAAGGTGGTGATCACCGGCGTCACCATCAATGGCCAGCACTCCGCTCTGCCTGCCAACACGGTTTACTGGGATTTCGGGGCCGCGCACAACGCCACATGGCAAAATTCGATCGGCTCGATGACGATCGTCAGTCGCACGAAGACGGTGCGCGCTCCGGCCGGCCGGTTCAATAATTGCATCGAAATTCGCGAAACCAATCAGCAGGGCAATCAGAACTACTGGGTTTTCGCTCCCCGGGTTGGTTTCGTGCAGTTCGGCGAAGACAAGGTTGCGTTTCTGCTGGATCGGACCAGCGAAGGGGCGGCGAGCCGCACGCAACCGCCTCCTCCGGCCACGACTCCTGCTCCTGCGATCACCAGCGGTCTGAGGATCGGATTGTCGGTCAATCCGTTTGCTACCGAGAAATACGACGGCAGCTCGATCGAGCCGCATTTCAAGCAAGCGGTGGCCGCCGGCATTTCGATCGTCTACATCAGTCCGAAGTGGAACGAGATCGAGCCCAAAGCGAGCGAGTACAGGTTCGACTCCGTCGACGCCGACATCGAGCGCGCGGTCCGCAACAATGTGCCGGTGGTCTGCGATTTCCGGGTCATCGACACCAACCAGCGAGCCATGCCGACCGACCTACAGAAGAAAGACTTCGACGACCGCGAAGTGCATGCGCGCCTCCTCGCGGCTCTCGATGCGCTGGCGCCGCATTTCCGCGGCCGCGTCCGCTGGCTGATGATCGGCAACGAAATCGATCCCTACTTCGGGGGGCATTCCCGGGAAGTCAGCGCCTACGCGCGCCTATTCGGCGACGGCGCGCAACATGCCAAACAACTGGTTCCGGGTTTGATGGTGAGTGCCACCGCGACTGTCGGCGGACTCAACCAGATCAACGGCCTTCTGCGCCCGATCTATTCCCAATCCGATTTCGTTGGTCTGACCTATTACCCTCTAAATGCGGATTTCACCGTCCGAGGGCCGGACACGGTCGCCTCCGATTTTGCCCGCATGGTGGAGGCGGCGGCCGGCAAACCGATTCTGCTGCAGGAGGTCGGGTATCCCAGTTCGACGCGCAACAATAGCTCGGATTCCCAGCAAGCGCAGTTCTTCCAGCAGGTTTTCGACAGCCTACGCCGCTACCGCAACAATTTCATCGCCGCGAACTTCTTCCTCATGGCCGACTTCCCGGACTGGCTGGTCGACCAGTTCTCGAGGTACTACGGTTCGAATGCCGAGCGGTTCAGGAGCTACCTGAAAACGCTGGGCGTGTTCGATGACCAGGGCCGGCCAAAGCCAAGCTGGAAAGTATTCCAGCAGAACGCGCGCAGCGTTCAAGGGATGTAGGAGCTACACCGCCGCGGCAGAGACTCCACTCCTCAAACCCTCCTCCGACATGGCGCGATACGCGGCGAGGGTTTCCCGAGCGCTGCGCTCCCAGCTGAACTGCCGCGCCCGTTCCACGCCGCGCGCGCGCAGAGTGGCGGCGAGTTCGGAATCGGTCAGTAGCCGGTGCATGGCGGCGGCGATATCGTCGGACGAGTGCGGGTCCACCAGCAGGCCGGCGTCCCCGGCGACCTCGGGCAGAGCCGAGATGTTGGAGGTGATCACCGGCACGCCGCACGCCATCCCCTCGATCACAGGAATGCCAAATCCCTCCCACAACGACGGAAAAACCACCATCTCGGAAGCACTGTACAGGATCGGCAGATCGTGCAGAGAGAGGTGGCCGATTTCGTGCACGTGGCTGGCCAGCCCGAGTCGGCTAATGGTTTCGTCGATTCCCTCCGAGGTCCAATTCCGCTTGCCGGCGAGGACCAGCGCCAGATCGCGATGGCCTTCCTCGCGCACACGGTGGAAAGCCTCCAGGATACGCACGATGTTCTTGCGCGCCTTCAACTGGCCCACGAACAACGCGTAGGGACGCGAAATGCGATAGCGCTCGCGTATCGTCTGCTGGGCCTCGGCGCGCGGCGCCGGGCGAAAATGTTCGTCAATGCCGTTGTAAACGACCGGCAGGCGCTCCAGCGGGATGTTGAAGTCCTGGGCTACGAGGTCGCGCACGCACTGCGACACGCACACCACCATTCGCGCTCTGCGCAGCCCCGAAGTGATCGATTTGTTCAGCCGCCAAAGGACCGCGCGGTCGTAGAACTCCGGGTGCAGGTAATTGCTGTAGCAGTGCATGGTGAATACGAACGGCTTTCGCGCGAACGGCGGTGGGATGAATGTCGCATGAAAGAAGTCCACGCCGCTGGACTGGAGCGCCAGGGGCAGCGAGAACGGGATGCTGATCCAGCGCGTCTTCGGCCGCAGCACGTGGAAGCGCACGTTTTCCCTGTTGCACTGGAATGACGCGCGAGCGGTCTCGTTGAGGCAGAAGACGTGGAATTCGTCATTGAGACTGATCTTGGCCAGCGACCGCACGAGGCAGTGCTCGTACGTCTCCGGACCTCCCGCCATGCCCCCGGCCATGACTACGAAAATGCCGATTGTCACAGGTTCAGTACCTCGCAGTACGTGCCTTGCACGCGGTCAACGGCGGTCGAGAGGGAGTAGTCGTTTTCAATAAAGCGCTGACCTGTTGCGGCCAGACGAGCGCGCTCATCGGGATGTTCGATCAGATGGGACACGGCGGCGGCGAAGCCTGCTTCGTCGTCCCGGGGGACCAGCACGCCGCAACGGCCATAGTCCAGGATTTCCGGCAGGCCACCGACCTCGGTAGCTACTATCGGGAGACCCGCCGCCAGGCCGGAGCAGATCGCCAGCGGCACGCCCTCGGCAGTCGAGCTGTTCACGTGAATGTCGACCAGGGGAAGGAAGCTCGGCAAATCATCGATGAAGCCGAGGAAGCTGACCCGATCATTGAGGCCCATCTCGGTCGCCAGCGCCTTCAATCGGCTTTCAAGCGGTCCTATACCGACGATCCAGAGGCGGGTCTGAGGATGACGCTGGAGAATGCGTCGGAAGATCCGCAACAGCGCTTCCTGCGCTTTTTCCGGGTACAGACGCGCGATGTTGGCCAGGACGATTTCGCCAGGCCTCACCCCATACTGCGCCCGCCTTCGCTGGCGCTCGCAGGGCAGAATCGCTACCTTTGGAGCCTCGAACCCACAGATCAGGGTCCGCACGCGTTCTTCGGGAATGCCGAGAGCCACGGTTTTCCGGCGCGTGTCCTCGCAATGCGCCGAGATCACGTCGAAGCTGCGGATCACATACTGGTCCATGCGCTGCAGCAGGTTTCGCTTCCAGTCGAAATCGGACCACACGTACAGCGTGGTGACCGTCTTGACCGGCACGAGTCGCGCGGTCAGGGCACCGACGAAGTCGGCGTACCAGTTGTGGGTGTGGAGGATTTGTGCCCGGCGCTCGCGGACGATTCGCGCCAGCGCGCGCGAGGCCTTCCAAAGTGGCTTACGCCGTCCCCAGGGAATCTTGGCGACGGCGAACCCGCGATCCTCGGCCGCGCGGACAAAGTGGGATTCCGTCGCGCCCGGGTTCTCGAAACACACCAAGTGCGGCTCGAACATACTCCGGTCCAGCCTTTGTAGCCAGTTGAGCACTGCGGTTTCGACCCCGCCGTACGCCACGGTGTGGATGAGATGAACCGCCCCGACGGGCTGCGTCGCCGCAACCTGCACCGGGGACGTTTTGATGGAAGTCTGGAGACCCATTGCCATACTGAAAGACCCGTTGGGACGGTTACTGTTGGGAGAGGACGACGCCGAGCAGCTTGGCGGCACCGCCGTCGAGTTCGCGTTTGGCGCTCACGATTTCCGCTTTGCTGGTTTGCCGGCGGGCAGACAGATCACGACGCCCGCCGTAACAGTCGCCGCCGCCGCAGGGCTGTTGGCTGCGCAGGCGGTTGCTCTCGGACATAACTCGGCTGCAGCGCCGTCGCAGCATCGGCGAAAGCAAGTGGCTCAAAGTCTTTCCTGTCGGGTCCTAGGTTCCCGTACATGGTTAGATCCCCTTGTGATTTGCAACTAGTCGATTCGTTGGGAGCGTTTCTTCAAGGGGCATCGTGGCCCGATAGAATTCCAGCGTTCGTTGCAAGCCGATGGCGAGGGGAACTTGCGGCTCAAATCCGGTGAAGTCCTTCAGCTTGGTGGAGTCGCTCCGGTAGTCTCCTGTTTCGACAGAAGCGAAATCGTCCGGCCAGGGCACGTACTTGACCCTAGTGCCGGCCAGTCGCGCCACTTGCTCGGCGGCCTGGCGCACCGAGACGCTTTCGCTTCCGCCCAGGTTGAAGAGCTGGAGATGGCAGCGCTCGCTGGCGGCGAGCAGGAGGAATGCCCGTACGGCGTCGTCGACGTAGAGGTAGTCGCGGTGCTGGCTTCCGTCGCCAAACACCCTGATCTCGCCGCCGCGTGCCGCGGTCCGAACGAAGTGGTTCAGGATCCCATAACTCTTCGATTCATGCGCCTGATAGGGACCGTAGGGGTTGGTTAGCCGCACCACCACCGAACGAAGACCGGCGGTGCGGCGGAAGACGCGGAGGTAATTTTCCGCCGAGATTTTGTGAACGGCGTAAATGCTTTCCGGCGCCAGCGGATGGTCTTCGCGCACTGGGAGGGTTTGCGGCCGGCCGTACACCAGCCGCGAACTACAGAACAACACGATTGGCGAGGGCTGCATCTCGGCGCACGTCTGCAGCAGCACCAGTTGCGCCTGGGATTCCTCCAGCAGATTGCGCTGCGGATCGCAGTTGCTCTGCACGGCGCCGTAACCGCCGGCCAGGTCGAACACGATCTCCTGTCCGCGCACCGCCTCCTGCACTGCAACGGAATCGCGCAGATCCCCGTGGTACACATGCGATACCAATCTCTCGGTCCGCGATGCAGGCTTCCGGGTGAGGACGCTCACGTAGGCGCCGACAGCGCACAGGCCGAGAACGCAGTTCACGCCGAGGAACCCGTCCGCGCCGACCACCAGCACACGCCTTCTTTCATACGAGCGGCGCAAGTGTCCGGCAGGATCGGGCAGGATCGGCGCTAGCCAACCGCGACAACTTCCTTCGTTTTTAGTCATTGGAGAATGACCGCACCTGAATTACCCGCAATGCCACCGGCGTGTAGTGAGCCTGGAGCGGTTATACGGCGTCTGGTTGCCGAAAAACGGCGGCGCTTGCTGCGCGTGCACGACAGCGCACAGCCGCAACAACACTGCGGTCAGGCGCAACTGCGTTCCTTGATGGCTCACAGCATTCAGTCCGGAAGGTAAGTGAGGGCGCGAAACGCTTCCCAGGTGCTCAGCGCGGGTTTGGCCGTGCCGTCTGTCGCCGCGAGGCCGGTGTAGGCCCAAGTCTGCGAAACCGCGCTGGTGCCGTAATTGGTGCCGTAATCAATCGGAATGTAATTGATGATGAAGCGGTAATGGTTGAAATAGGCCTGGCTCAGAAGAAACGCGACAAAGACGTTCTGCACATCCGGGGAACCGTACAGAAGCGTGCCTTGGGGACTGATGTTCTGCGAGGTGTAGCCCGTCTGATCGACGGCGACGGCCAGGTTCAGCGCGGCAGCCATGATATGCGCCACGTCGTAGTAGCTCGCGGTCAGGGTGATGCCCGCGGTCATGTAAGGATACGTGCTGATGCAGAACGCGTCGCTGAACCGCATCAGATCGGCCACTTCGGACGTCAGCACGTTGGGATAAGTGTTTTGCAGAAGTGTGGCCAGGTACGCCGACTCCGCCTGGTAGCCCAGCATGTGCTCGTACTGGATCGTAGGGAAAACCATCAGGTTAGGGTACAGAGCCTTCAACGCCGAGTAGAGGAACTGGTTGAACTGCTTGTACGCGACCCATTGTTCGGGGTGGCGCGCCAGCAGGATGTTCGATTCGATCCCGATCGCCAGGTACTTGGGATTAAAGTAGTTGATGACGGCGATCGCATAATTCAGAAATGCCGCCTCTACTTGCGGACTGTTGAAGGTATAGCTGTTCCAGGGCGCCGGCAGCGGCTGATTCGTCGAGTCATTCCAATAGTCAGCGATTTCCGCGTACAGGTAATTGATCGGCTGGATCTGGACGTAGCGGTTCATGTTCGGGATGAACATTTGCTCGCGTGCCAGCATGTAAGCCCACATCACCTGTAGCCCTTGCGGGTATGTCGTTGGATCACTGCTCTTCAGCGCCTCGTTCCAGGGCACCCCGTAGTCCATGGGCTGACTCACCAGGTCGGCGTGCTGGGAGAGAAAGGTGAACGCGCGGTAGTATCCGATGTCGTCATAGGAGGGCGGAAAGGCCGTGAATCCCATCTGAAATGTGCGCGTCGCCTGCGCCCAAACCGGCGCCGTCGACACCAGCAATAGTACCGCTAGCAGCTTTGCGATTTTCATGAGATTTCCCGCTCTAATCCACGGCCGGCAGCGTGTACGACAGCGCGAATTCCGACTGCCACGTCTGCGTCCCCGAGCGCGCAACGCCGTTCACGTCAAAGACGCCGATATCGCGGAAGTACTTGCAGAACTGCACGAAGGTCGTATTCAGGACGAACGTCGGATCAGTCTGCGCCATCTGCAACAGCTCGTTCCACGCCGTGTCTAGGTCGCGCACTGCGTAGTTGACGATGAAGGCCGGTTTCGACCGGTACTTTTCCGACTCCGCAAACAGCAGGTTGAAATACGAGTCCTGATTTCCCTCCGATCCTAGGAACGGCATACCAAACAAGTCGTAATAGCTGGCAGGGAAGCCGCTCTCTGTGATGGCGTACGGTTTGCTGATCGTCTGCAGGAGTTCAAACATCGTAGTCATGGCGCTGGGGACGACCACGGTCGCGTTGTACTTACTGAAGTGCGGGTACAGGGAAATGCCCACCATGTCCACGTACGGCAGTATGTCGTACAAGCCTTGCAACTGAACTTCCCGTTTGCCTTCGGGCTGATCCTCGTACTTGATCGGCACTCCGAATTCATCGGTCATGAAAGTAGTGCCGGAGAAGGAAACGAGTATCTTAACGCTGCGATATGCCGGGAGCGACTTCAGTCCCTGGTACACGTATTTCTGCAGTTGCAGCAGCTTAGGGTAGACGGCCGGATCGGCGTTGAGAGCGGCGCTGGCCTCGATGGCCGTGACCAGGTAATCGGGATGGAAGAAGTCGATGACGCGAATGCAGTAGTTCAGGAAAGCCTGCTGTACCTGCGAGCTGCCGAAATCGTAGGTATTCCAGGGCGCGGGCAGGATGCGGTTGCCGCCGTCCGCCCAGATTCCGTTCGGGATTTCTGTAAACGTGTCGCTGTACCGGAATCCCTCCCCGTAGCCCCAGTAATCCGCCAGGTTCTGCCGCGGCACCCCCAGCGGGTTAATGGAGACCAGCAGCCTGTGGCCGGGCGGCAGATTAGCCTGGAATCCGTTCCAGGTGGCCAGCAGGCTGGCGCTGTAAGGGGGCGTCACCGAAGTAAAGGTGTCGGCATAAGCCTCCACCCAGGGAATCCCGCTATCGAAGTGCAGGGCGGTAATGCCGCTGTTGGCCGCGATTTCACTCCACACGTTCTGGGAAACGGTGCTGTACATGGCCGGATCGATGTCGTACAGCGCCGGAGTGAACCCCATCAGGAACGAGCGGCTGCTTCGCGCAGTGTACGTCTGCCAGCCGCGCTGAAAGGCCAAGTTGCGCAACGTGTCGTAGCCCGACTTGCGTTGACTGCCGTCGTACGGCATCAGCCCGAGGCTGAGGACGAACCCCGCTGTGCTGGGCTGCAGGGCGGTCGAGATCTGTTGTGCCTGCGCGATCGCCGCTGCGGGAGTGAGGTCGAAAAGCCGCCGAACGCACGCAAACGGAATGTTCGCGGCGTACTGGTCCCACGCGTCGAAGAAGGCATACAGGAACTGGCTCTGCTTCGTCTCGGAGCTGGCCGCCACCGGCGCCGAAGGAAACCCGACGCTCTGCAGGTAGAGCGGCTTGTTGGGGTACAGGCCGACAAGCTGAGCGAAATCGTTGCTGACCACGCGCGGATCGATTGCGGTGTAATCAAGATTGTGCGGCAGATAGCTGACGTCAACCACATCGGTCGTCTGATTCATCGCCAGCATGATCGAGCGTGTGGGTTCGGTGACCAGCCCGTTGGCCGTTGCGGTCATGCCCACCTTGAGACTGCTGCCCCACATCGCTTTCGCTGCTCCCGCCATCTGCGTATAGAAGTTGTAGTAGTCCGCCCAGAACTGCGTGGTTGCGCTTGGGTTGGCGGCGTAGAGGTCCACGTCCTGGCCGATCTGCAGCGAAACCACGCGCACGTTGCCGAGTTGGCTGTGAACGAAGGAAAGCAAGGCGAGGTAGCGGTTCACGACCGACGGGCTGCTGAAGGTCAGTGTTCCCGATTGCAATCCATATCGCAGGTCGCTGGGCATCGCCAACGATGAGCCCGCGATGGGGTCCAGATTGAGCGTGAGGGCCAGCCCCTGTTGGGCAAACGTGGTATTCGCGATCGGCAGCCACGCAGCTTGCGGGCCGTTGAACACGAACGGCGCGCCTTCCAGGTACGCCCATTGCAGCCGCATGGCCGCGGCGTCGGCACCGAGGTTCTGCACCAGGTCGGTATGTAGCTTCTGGTCGTTCCCCAAGTCGGTGAAATCTATTGCCAGTTGGCGGCTGCCCTTGGGAACAGGCGGCAGGTAAACGTAGGTATTGGTGTCGTCCGGATCGTTGCCCCAGGCGAGCAGCGGCACTGGCGGTTGCGGTGAGCAGGCAGGGTAGGGAACGGTGGAACCAAAACCGTCCTGGTCGATGTCCGGGTAATAGTTGTTTGGAGTGGCGATCCGCGCGTCCAGCGGGGCGCAGTCGAGCGCATTCGGGACACCGTCTCCATCGTAGTCGTTGAAGTCCGTGACGACGCGGCTCAGGATGAAATTGGCGTCGTTCATGTCGCACTGGCCATCGTTGTTGATGTCGCAAGCCAGTAGGATCTGCGGAAGGTCAGGTCGGCTGGCGTGCAGCCCTCCAACGATCTCCATGATCAACTGGGCGTCATGCGTGGTGAGCACGCCATCGTGATCCACGTCGCCAGAATGCGGAACATACACCTGCGGCGGCGCATTCTGCGCACTGAGGCATCCCGCCAGCAGGAAAACCGAAATGCCTATAACTCCTCTTCGCAGCATCGAGTTCCCTCAGCGTTCAGTGAACGGCTAAGGTGTTGGGGGTTGCGGAGTCCGGGAAGCGGACCATCACGCGCTGATTGGTCGAGTCGTAAAACCAACCTGCCGTCATGCTGTCGAGATCGGCTTGTGCGGCGGCAACAGGTAGGGCCGTGGAATTGAGTTGCACGGTCGTAGGCGCGGCCGTGACCTGGTGGACTCGGACCCAGACCGGACGCGCGGCCGGCTGATACGACCCAGCAACCCGCTGCAGCGCAATACCGATTCCCGAAGAGCTGGATGACGTAGACAACTGCGTCAGTAGATATCCCGACTGCGCGTACGCCAGCGAGTTGCCGTCATCCTCGTAGAGCGCAAACGAACCGTTCGCTCCGGCATAGACGTCGAGCGTCAGTCGTGGGGCGACGGCCTGCCCGGTGTACTGCGCCAACGGGCCGCTGGGGAGCACCGCGCCTTGGCGAACGAACATGGGAAGAGTGTCGAGTGGGGAATTTACCGTCACGGTCTGGCCGCCGGGGTATGTCAGATCCGAGTGGTATTCCACCCAGTCGCTGCCAGCCGGCAAATACACCGTGCGCGTGGTCGCGCCCTGCGCGATCACCGGCGCCACCAGCAGGTTCGGCCCGACCATGAATTCCTGATCCTGCGTGTACGTCTGAGGATCGGATGGGAAATAGAACAGGGCTGGCGCCAGCGGCGGCTGACCGGAGGTCGCGGCCAGCGCTGACAAGCTGTACAGGTACGGCAACAGTTGATAGCGGAAATCGATGGTGCTGCGCGCCATGCTGGTGTACGGTTCGCCGTACACCCAAGGCTCGCGAATGGTCGCGTCGGAATGCGTGCGGAAAAACGGCGTCAGGCTGGCGAACTCCAACCAGCGGATGAACAGTTCTGCCGACGGCGTGCCCAGGAATCCGCCCACGTCGTGGCCAAACTGCGCGACTCCGCTGAGGCCCATGCTTTGGCTCATTTCGACGCTTACGCGCAAGCTGTCGAAGCTGCTCAGCGTGTCGCCGCTCCACATCGCGGCATAGCGCTGGATGCCGGCGAAGCCGGAGCGCGAAAGCACCCACGGCCGCGCGTTGGGCCGCAACTCTAGCTGTGCCTCGAAACTGGCCGCGGTCTCATTCAGGGCGTACAGATCCCGCGCCTGCAAATCAGTGCGCGGTTGGCCGTTGAAGTCATAGACGGCGTCCGGCATGTAGTTCTGCGCGGGTTCATTCAGGTCGTTCCACACGCCGGTGACCCCGGTCTGAAGGAACATCTCCAGCACCGACTTGTACCAGTCACGGGCGGCTGGCTTGGTGAAATCCAGCCAGCTCACATTGCCGTAAAAAACCGAGTTCACCAGCGAGGCGCCGTTTGGCCCCTTGAGGAAAAAGCCGGACTGCGACAGATACGGCCACAGCGGGTCGGTCGATAGGGTGACCGGGTCGAAAATATTGATGGTCACAAATCCCTGCGACGCCAGGGTGGAGTTCATTTGCACCGGGTTGGAGAACGTCACCGGGTCCCAGGTGAACATCTGCTGCTGGTTCATGTAGCCGAGGTCGAGGTACAGCGCGTCGCACGGGATCTGTTGCGCGCGAAATTTCGAGGCCACCGACAACACCTCATCCTGCGATGCGTAGGTGTAGCGCGATTGCTGGTACCCCAGCGCCCATTGCGGCGGCAGCGGCGGGAACCCGGTCAGCCGGTCATAGTTGGTCGCGACCTGCTGTGGTGTAGGGCCGACGAACACGTAATAATCGAGCTCACCCTGCATGGCGCCCATAGTGGTCACGCCCGTCTGCTGGGAATCCATGTCGAAAAACGGAAACGCGGCATTGTCGAGAAACACCCCGTAGGCCTGACTGTTGTTGAGGCCGTAGTAGAACGGGATGCTGGCGTACAGCGGATCGGCGAACTCCGGATAGCCCGCCCAATCGATATTGTCCATGTACACGACGCGGCCGCGGCGATCGATCGGCCCACCGCGCTCACCCAAGCCGAAGTAATGCTCGCCCGGCAGCGCGTATTTCAGGTCGAAGATCAAGCCGCTCTGTAGGTCGAATCCGACCCCCGGCGCGAGATCGGCATTTACCAGGCTACCATCGCCGCGGAAGATGATGGCCTGAAACGGAGTCTTGAGCACCGCGACCGTCGCCTTGCCCGTCACCAAATATGTAGCTGCCGAGGTGTCAGTGATCGACGAGTTCGCGTCGGGGAAACCGGTAGCGAGCACCGCGCCCGTCTGTATGGTGCTCAACGAGCCGGTTGGGTTGATGCGCACGCGAACCACATCCGGTCCGAGCATCTGCACGCACGCAATCGGTCCGCCAGCGATTTGAAACGTTGCCATGTCTGTCGCGACCGACGTCGCAGTCACGTTTCCGATCCACTGCACGGCAGCGAACGCCGGCGCCGCGCAAAGTGCCAGCAGCAGCCATAGGCATGCGATGAATGGATTCCGATGCGACATGTCTCAGGCTCTAAACGGGTTTTTCTACCAGAACAACGATCCAAGGGCTCAACGGGCTGCCGGCGAGGAACTCCAGCCCGGGCACTGAAACCGCGCGGAACAGCGTGCGGAAGGGCGCGCCCAGCAGTCGGCCCTTCAGGGAATGCTTGCTGCGGATGAAGCCCCAATAACCCGCCACCGGTTGCGGCCGCGCGGAGGTGCATCCGGCCGCCTGGAACAGGCGCCGGTAATCGGCCACCGACAGCAGGAACGGATCGCTCGGTGAGTTCGGCCGAGGCTTGTAACTGCCGGCTTTGCGGCCATGAAAGATGTCCGCCGGGAACAGCCGGTTCGGGCTGCTGACCAGGATTTTGCCGCCGGGCTTCAGTACGCGCGACATTTCCGTCGCGAAGTCGAGCCGCTGCTGAAAATAATCCGCCGCCACCCGCGCGCTGTCGCCGATTACGCCAACGTGGGGAAAGACGCAGCCGCAAAACGCGCCGTCGAAACTTTCATCCGGGAATGGCAGGTGTTTCCCGTTGGCCAGCACAAGATGGTCGCGGTGCTGCCGCCGCAGCCACGATCGGCTGCGATTGCCATTGTCGATGCCCACGCAGGTAAAGCCGGCGTCGGTGATCAGGTCCACGTCGGTGCCCGTGCCGCAGCCTAGCGACAGCAGCTTGGGACGAGACTTGCCGCCGGCAAAAAGAGCGTGGAACCGGGGCAGCCAGTAGTTCCGCGTGGTGTCGATGTTGCACTGCTCCTCATACAGCATCTGCTCTTCCGGTTCGGCATCGTCGAACCGGCCCCCCACGATCAGGTCGGGAAACTCCTGATTGAAGGGATAGATGTGCCCGCAGCCGGAGCAAAAGATTCCGCCGGAGAGCGGAATCAGTTCGCCGCGGCATGCCGGACAAACCAGCGGGACCGGGCAGTCGATGGTGCGGCAGGAACAGGAGGTCGAGGCCATAGGTTTCACCTCACGCACCCGACACCAGCGTGCTCAGACGGTTGGCAAGCAATAGGGACGTCGCGCGCATCCCAAGTCCAACAGCCGCAACCACTCGCAGCAGGCTGAAACGGCTGAGTTCGTAGTGTTCGCAGTAACAGCGGTAGGCAGCCTTGTGGAAGTCGATGATGTGCCACTTCCGCACCGCGTAAGGCCGCTTGCCGCTGCCGAACCCTTCGTAGTGGATGATGCGCGACTTCGGATGCAGCATGACCTTCCAGCCGCGTTTGTGCGCGCGATCGCAGAACACCGCCTCATGCCAGTAGTAAAATTCTTCGCAGAGGCCGCCCAATTCCTCGAAGGTGGTCGCGCGCACCATCATTGCCGCGGCCGAAACCCAGTCGACAGGGAAAGGCGTGCCCGCGGCCAGGTGGTCGGATTTCAAGTAGCGTTTCAGGATTGCGCTGTTGGGGAACAGCCGGCTGAGCACCGAGCGGCGGCCGAAAATCGCGTTGACTGGCGAGGGAAAGCTGCGCCCGGAATACTGCTCCCGCATGTCGGGGTAGAACAGGCGGCTGGCCGAAATGCCCACGCGGGGCTCGGTATCCATCCACTCGACGAGCGTGCAGATCGCGTCGTCCAGCACGATGGTGTCGTCATTTAGAAAGAAGTAATAGCGGGCGTCAACGGCGCACGTGCCTTGGTTCGCAGCCTTGCAGAACCCCAGGTTCTTTTCGTTCGCTAGCACCTTGACGGCCGGGAACCTCTCGCGCAGCATCTGCGGCGTGCCGTCAGTGGAGCCGTTGTCCACGTACCCCACTTCGTACGTGCATGCCCGCCACTCGGCGCGCATCAGCGACTCCACGCACTGGCGCACGAAATCGCGCGCATTCAACCCCACAATAACGATCCCCACATCTACCTTCATGGTGCCACCTGGGCCGTTTGCACCGCCTGCGCGTACGCCGACCGCGCATGCTCCCACATCACCCACGTCAATCCCGCCACCAGCCACCAGCCCTTCAAAGGAAAGTGAAATACATCGACCTGGACGCCATCGATTAAGACCGCGAGCATCGTCAGTTGGCACGCGACCATGAACCAATACTGTTCCTGGGTCTGCCGCACGCGGCGGAACAGCCGCGCCGCCTGGGTCGCGCGGCGCATCATCAGCCCGAGGAAAGAGAAGAAGAAAAGCGAGCCGAAAATGCCAACCTCAACCAAGGTTTCGAGGTATTCGCAGTGCAGGCTGATGCGTTCCGGCACCGGTTCCTTGATATAGAGCGGCACCAGAGCCTGGTTGCCGATTCCGGTGCCGGTGAGCCACTTATCCTTGGCGACATCCACGCCCACGCCCCACAGCCCGAACCGGACGCGCAACGTTCCCGATTGCTTGTAGGTGTAGTTCTCGGGATTCAATACGCGCTCGTACACCGCTTTCGGCGCGAACGCCGCTACCACCGCGCCCAGCAGCACGAGCGCGACGACCGTCACCGGTCGGATCCTCAACATCCCGCGGGCGAAAAACAGCACGATCAGCAATCCCGTGATAATGACGATGGCGCGCGTGTTGGCCAGGAAGATGTTGTAGAGCACGACGGCGGCGCCGAAGGCGGCGGCTGCCCGCACTCGCTTGTCGGCGTGGCTCTTGAACAGGAACGCAAAGAACGGCAGCGTCATCACCAAGTTGATCCCGTATACCGCCGCGTGCGAGGTCGGCCCGGTGGCGCGTCCGATGGTCTCCAGGTCCTGCCACTCGGAGGTGTCCTCCAGCACGGTCGCGAACCGCTCCGAAGTACTGCCCAAAGCCAGCTCTCCTGCCCCAGCCCCGGCGTGCCACTGGTACATGGTGAACAATCCGATCAGCACCGTCGCGACCAGCCACACAATGATGGACAGCTTGACCAGCCGATAGCTGCGCGCCACGTTGATGATCAAGAAAAAGAACATCAGGTTGCCGAGGATGGCGCTCGCGGCCCGGGTCGAACCCAGGCGATCGGTTGTATACAGCAGCGTAGCGAAGCCCACCACCGTATAGGCCGTGTACAACAGGAAGGCCTTGCCGAATTTCAGCTGACGCTTGCGCACCATCGTGTGCAGCAAAAAGCTGCCCAACGCCAGCACGCCGAAGATGCGCATGAGCGAAACTGTGTAGGCGTTGTTGTCGGAGGTCATGCGCCCGATGCGCTCCAGCGGCACCACGGCCGTGGTCAGCAGGAACGCCATTCCGGGGGAAAGCAGCATGACGACGCCGATGACGGCGCCGGCAATCGCCAGGCCCGCCAGCAATGGGCTGACGAATCCCGATGCCAGCACCAGTCCCCCGCCGCCGGTAGTCCCGACCGCGGCCGCGAGCAGCGTGTTCGACTTGGGCAGCCGCAGATCACGGAACGACATTCTTGAAAACTCCTCCGCCTTCCGTGCCTGCATAGACGATCTTGTGGTTCAAAGGATCGAGAGCGAGCGAAGTCACAACCAGGTTGAACAGCCCGGTGTTCATAGGTGCCCAGTTCTGCCCGCCGTTGGTGGTGACGAACACGCCGCCGCCGGTGGTGCCGACGTACACAGTGCCCGGCTGCAGCGGGTCCACCACCATGGTCAGCAGGAAGAGCGTTGTCAATCCGTTGTTGGTCGGCTGCCACGTATTGCCGCCGTCGATGCTCTTCAACATGCCCTGCCCGCCGGTGCCGGCGTAGATCGTTGTAGGCGTGTTCGGATCGACGGCGACGGCAGTCACCACCGGATTGAGGTAGTTGGGGTCCACACCGCCCTGCCAAGTTTGTGCGGAATCTTTGGTATCGAACAGCCCGTTGCCTAGGCTTGCGGCGTAAACACTGCCAGCAGCCGTGCCTTGCGCCAGCGCCTTCACGGACAGGTTCGTCAGCCCGTAATTGGCGACGGTCCAGTTGGTGCCCCCGTCAATGCTCTTGTAGATCCCCTGTGTGGAGGTGGCGGCATAGACGGTAGTGGGACTGAATGCGTCAGCCATCACAGCGTTAGCGGCGATGGAAGCCAGCCCTGCCGGCTGCCATGTGCCGGCGTGGTCGGTTGACTTGAAAATTCCCTGGTCGGTGGCGGCGTAAAGCGCGCCGGCGCTGTCGACCCCCAGAGAATTGGCGAGGTTCGTCGTGATGCCAAAGCCTGCGTAGTTCCAGGTGCTACCGCCGTCGGCGCTCTTCCAGACCGCCGCATCGAAGGTTGCGGCGTAAACCACGCTGCTCTGCGACTGGTCCACCAGCACGGCGGCGATGTTGGGCGTGGCGAGACCTGAGCTCGACTGCGCCCAGGTGCTGCCGTCCGTGCTCTCGAAAATGCCGCCGCCGCTACTGGCGGCGTACACTGTGCCGTTGGCGGCGACCGTCAGCCCGACAATCCACTGGTTCGAAGTAATTGCGTTCTGCGTGATCTGCCAGGTCTGGCCGCCGTCGGTGCTCTTGTACACCCCGGACCGCTCGGGGCTACAGTAGATAACGCCGGAGGCCTGATCGATCGCGATGGCAAGGATGTTGAATTGCGGAAGCCCGCTGTTAGCCGCGCGCCAGCTCTGGCCACCATCAATGCTCTTGTAGAGCCCGCCCGCGGTCGTGCCAACGTACACCACCAAAGCATTGCGGGGATCGACGGCCAGCGAGTACAGGTACGCCGCCTGTTGTCCCAGCGTCGTCCAGGTCTGGCCGCCATCCGTGCTACGCGAGACGCCTTGGGACGTGCCAACATACACTGTCTGTGTGCTCTTCGGATTGATGGTGACTTTGAAAATGTTCTTATCCCGCAGGCCGATGTTTTGCCAACTGGCAGCGCCATCCGAACTCTTGAACATTCCACCGCCGAGCGAGCCGGCATAGACGGTCGTGGGAGTCACAGGGTCCACCGCGACGGTACGGACAAACATGGTCAGCCCGCTACTGCTCGGGCTCCACGCCGCACCGTTGTTGGCGCTGACGTACAGCCCGTTCAACATGCTGCCGGCCACAAGCTTGGAGGAGTTCGAAACATCCACGCCGAACGGCATGGCGCCCGCCGGCGGCAGCCCAGTCGAGATCGACGTCCAACTCGCGCCGGAATTGGTGGTGGCGTAGATGCCATTGTCCTGCAACGAGGCGAAGACGTTCTGCGAGTTCTTCGGATCGACGTGGACCGAGGTCACGACCGCGTTAGGCAGCCCAGTGCTGACGTCGGTCCAGGTCTGCGCGCCATCGGCGGAGCTATAGATATGGCCGATCGTGCCAGCGTAAACTACTCGCGAGTTCTCCGGATCGACGGCGATCGAGAACACGTACAGGTTTCCCAGTCCGCTGCTTGCCTCGGACCACGACAGCGCCGCGGATTGGCTCTTGTACACGCCGCCACCCGCGGTGCCGAGATACAAAATCCAAGGCTGCGATGGGTCGACATCGACCGACAATGCGTTCTGCGACACCCCGGTATTCGCCGGGTACCAGTTCAAACCTCCATCGGAACTGGCGTAGAGGCCGCCGCCCGAGCTGATGGCGTACACATTGCTCCAGGGCGCGACCTTCAGCGCCATCACGTTCTCGCCGGCCTTGACCTGCGTGGCCGAGGGGTAGAACGACCATCCGCCGTCGGTAGTCTTGAACACGTGTCCATCGGTGCTGCCGAAATAGGCGATCGGGTCGCGCACCGGATCGGTGGCCACGCTGAAGACGATCGGCACATTGACGATGTTGCCGATGCTCCAGGTTTGTCCGCCGTCCAGGCTGCGGTACAGGCCGGCCGTGGTTCCGGCGTACCAAGTGGAAGTCGTCTGCGGCGCCTGGCCGATAGTGAAGATCTGGGCGGGTACGATCCCGTTCGACATCTGGTTCCAGGTCTGCCCCGTGTCTGTGCTCTTGTACACGCCGTTCTTCTCGCTTCCCATGTAGATCACCGTGGGGTTGGTGGGATCGGGCTCAATATCGAATACGGTTTGGCCGAGTTGAACCGTGTTGGTCCAGCCGGACATGCCGGGATCGACAAACACGCCGACGTCGGCACCGGCGATCAGCGTCGAGACAGTTCCGCTCGGCACTCCGGCAATGGAGCCGATGAAGAGGTTCTGCACACCGTTTTCGACCTCGTACCAGTGGGCGCCGAAATCGACGGTCGCCATCAGGCTGCCATGAATGTTGGTGGCGTCAATGATGTAGCCGGACCCGTCGCTCGTGATCTGCCGCGCCGGAATATTGGTCCAGAACTGCCAGTTGGGAGAAGTCTGATCGTTGGCGATCACATAGATTCCGACCAGCGTCGCGGCGAAACTGAGATCGGGCAGGGCCGGGTGCGGGTACAGGTAATTCACCGGGAAGGGCGGCAGGTTGTAGGTGATATTCGTGAACGAGGTGGCGCTGCCGAGGAGTTTGAAAGCGCCGCCGTCGGTGGCCACGTACAGCTTGGTCCCGGTCGGACGGTCGAACTGCAGCGACAACACGGTGGCGCCAGTCAGTCCGGCATTGAACGCCGTCCAAGTGACGCCGTCATCTGTGCTCTTGTAGAGGCCATTGCCGACGGTGCCGAAGTAAACCGTGCCGGCGTTCTTGGGATCGAACACAATGGCGTGCGCCACCACCGGTGCACTGCTGCCGCCCACAACGGCTCGCCAGGTCTGGCCGGCGTCGGTGCTGCGGTACAGGCCGCCGTTGCTGCCCTCCAACACCACGCTGCTGTTGTTCGGATCGACGGCGACCACCTGGATATCAAGATCGGGGACGCCGGAGAGTTGCGTCCAGGTAGCACCCCAGTCGGTGGTCTTGAACAGACCTTTCTCGAACGTGCCCGCGTAGAGCGTGGCGGGCGTGTGCGGATCGAAGGCCACGGAGAACACTGAGTTGGAAGAAAACGGCGTCGTCAGCGGAGCCCAGTGCAGTCCCCAATCCATGCTGAGGTACAGGCCGCCGAAGTACATTCCCGCCACGAGCACGTTCGAGCTAAAGGGATAGCGCTCGATGCACAGGAACGTTCCTCCGCGCGGCCCAATGGGAGTCCACGCACTGCTGCTCTGGGCCGCCGCCGAAGCGCCCACGAGCACTGACAACGCGAACATGAGTGCTCTGATGCCCCTGCGAAACATGGTCCCCCTATTCGCTCTCGTGAGCTGCGGAGGCAAATTGGAACGTGCCGAGGTATGGCACGCCGTCAATTCCTTCCAGATCGGTGGAAGTCCAGATGGTGTCGCTGAAGTATTCCAGCAGCAGCGCCAGCCCGACCCCGAGCAGCAATCCGGCCGCCAGCGCGATCAGCATCAAGAGCGCTTTCTTCGGATACACCGGCTCAATTGGCGTGGATGGAGGGCTCAGCACGCTGACGTTCGCGATGCGGCTGGCGTCGAGTTCGTCGGAAATGCGCGCCTGCTCCATGTGACTGGCGTAATTCATGTAGCTCTGTTGGGCCAGCGTCAGTTCGCGTTCCACGTCCTGCAGGCGGTCTTCGCCGACGTTGAGGCGCTGCAAACGCTGGTTCAGAACCGCCACTTCCTTGGCCAAGTCGCGGTTTCTCGCCTCCAGGCCGGCGATCTTGACCCCGTTCTCCTCCAGCGCACCGAGAAAATTCTTGCGCGCGGGCATGATTTCCGTTGTCGAGGAGGACACCACCGTCGGCTGTTGCTTGCTCACTTGCGCGTTCAGGTCGGCGATTTCTTCGTCCACTTTCTTCAGCGGCTCGGCATCGTCCGTATAACGGCTGGCCAGTTTGGCGTGCTCGACCTGCAGCGCGGTGATGCGGTCCTCCAGCGCGGCGATCGTCGGGTTCCGCGCCGTGATTTCGCTGCTAGGCACGGAAGACGGCATCTTGGCTAGCCGCTCTTTCATGACCCACTGTTGGCTTTGCAGCATGTCCGTTTCGCTGTGGTTGGCGACGATCTCCGCGCTCAAATCGCTGACCTGCTTCAGCAGGAGCTGCCGCTGATCGGCGGCCGAGATCACGCCCCACCCGGACCGCAATTCCTCCCGCTGCCGCACCAGTTGCAGCAACTGGTTGTGTTTGTCTTGCAACGCAGTGGCGAAGAACTGGCGCACGTTAGGCGTCTGCATGACGCGCGCGTGTTGATCCATGAACAGCTGCAGGATGGTACTGGCGGTGTGCGTGCACAGTTCCGGCGAGGGGAGTCGCAGGCGAACGTTGATTACATCCGAGTCCTTGTCGGAATCGACGGTGAGCGCATCCTGCACCGCGATAATCGCCTTCTCGCGCGGCGTGAGCTCCTTCTTGAGGTTAAGCGCAACCAGCACCCCGCGTCCCTGTTCTTTCACCCAGCGCACGCCCAACTTGACGTAGTAGCGAGCCAGCTTGAATACACCGTGCGGGCGGACAGGCTGGAAGGCGAATGCGTCGGCTCCCATTTGGTCGACGACCGCCTCCGTCAGCCAGCGCGAGGTCAGCATGCGAATCTCGGAGTTGACTTCCTGCTTGCGGACGCCGGTGGTGGCGAAGGTGCTTGGGCTCTCCACCGAGGCAGGCAGTTGTGCGTTTTCACGCCCCACTTTCACAAGCAGGACGGCTTCGGTTTCATACTGCTCGGTCGTGAACTGCAAGGCGCCGTAGGCGACCAGGATGGTGGCCAGGAACACCCCGACAATCCCGCGCAAATTGCGGCGCAGCATCGCGGCGCCCTGTTTCCAAGTGAGAGTAGAACGCTCGAATTGATGTAGATCAACAAGATCCATGAAAGCCTCAGGGCGCCAGAACCGCGGCGTTCTGCAAGTAGCTGAACCCGGCGGTCATCAACGCCGGGACCATTTGCCGAATATTCTGATCCACCCAGCGGTCCAGCCGGGCGACGCGCGTCTCCGGCACTAGCACGACGTCGAAGGGCCGCAGCAGCATGGTGGAAGCCTGCGACGGCTCGTTCCCCTTGGGCTTCAGCGAAATTCTTTCCATCGTCGGTACGCCCTCGTGGTTCTTGCGCAGGAGAACGACGGTGGAGTTGTTGCCGGTGTGGCGCACGCCGCCAGCTTCCATGAGCCCATCCAGGACGGTGAGCGGGCCGACCAGCGAGACCGGGCCCGGATGCGGCACCTCTCCACCCACGTACACCTTCTGCGATCCGAACGACTTCACTTGCAGCGTGATGCTGGGAGTCTTCAGGTATTTGCGGTAAGACTGCTGCAGCAACGACGTGGTGTCTTCCACCGTCATGTTGGTCAAATCGAGATCGCCGATCATCGGCATGGAAATATGCCCGTCAGGGCGAATCTGCACGGTCTCGTTCAGTTCCGAGTTGTAGAAGAACTTGATCTCGATAACATCGCCGGCAGAGAGCCGGAATCGCTGCTCGTCTTGCCCCAGGACTTCGGGAACCCCGACGGCCGGGTGGTCACCTGCCTGGGCGAGGACGATCGTCGCGCTCAAGAAGGAACACAACAGCAGTACTAGCGTTAGACGGAGAAACCACTGCGACTTCATAGTACTGGACCTCCTTCAAGAATCTCGACCGGCTGCGGAAACCCACTGCCGCCATCGACTGCCACGGGCTGCGTTGTTGGCCGTTCGCCGCTTTGGCTGGCGCAGTACCAAGCCATGCCGAAGGCGATGACGCCCTTGACGCAGGCATAGGTGCACGTGACCCAAGCTGCTCCCTCGGCGCCGCCGGCTGGAATTGCCTGGCGGTAGGCCACGATCAGAAACGGCAACGCAATCAAGTCCATGGTGAACAGGAACTTGGGGCGCAAGAACATCAGCAGCGGGATGGCGACGGGAAAGAGAAGAAAGCCCGCGACAGCGCCCGGCAGCAGGATGACGATCACGTGCGCGGAGCGAACGAATGCATGCGGCAGCAGAGTGGGTCCCAGCAGTTGCACGCCGAGCCGGGCGGCAATGTAGATGACGATGCCGGCCAGCGCCGCAGCCCGATGGTAGCGGCGAAAGAAACCCGCCAGCTGCCCGCTCTCCCGGTACGGCATAATCCGCGGGCTCAAGATCACCGCCAGATACACGCCCAGGAGTTGCGGGATGAACGCGAACACCTGCCCCGCCGAATAGACGCCGACCTGCCGCAGGCCCGACCAACGCGTGAGCAAGAACACATCCATGCGCACCAGCACGTTGGCCAGCGCAAAGGTCAGCAGGAACCACTTCACGTACGACACCAGTTCCTTCGCCGTAGAGAATTTGACCGCCAGCGTTCGCAACAACGGTCTGCCGTAGCTTGCCGCCCAACCGAGAAACACGGCCGCCGGAGCGAGCGCGAACATGACCAGCGTGCGTCCCACGCTGATCCAGCCCAGGGGAATGATGGCGGCAATACCGCCGAACTTCACGGCGACGTGCGCCATATCCAGGAGCGCATAGGCGCGGAAGCGTCCTGCCACCTGCAGTTGTACCTGGGCTGATCGAAATAGCAGCAAAGTGACAACCGTGGCGCAAGTCAGGTAGAGCAGCAGATCGTACCCACGGGCGTGGAACAGGGCCGAACTGATCGTTCCCGCGAAGAGGATGAGCAACAGCCAGGCGGTCACCGCGGCGGCGAATTTCAGCGCCAACGCCACGCGCTGCACCTCCAGCGAACGCGATCCATCGCTGTCCAGCGACGAAGGAGCCAGCCGCAGCACTCCAAAATCCAGGGCCGATCCCAGCACTGCATCCGCCAGCAGAATGGCGGCAACACACAGCGAATAGATACCGAATTGCTCCGGGCCGAAATACCGGATCAGTACGAGGTTGAGCGCAAGCGTGGCCGCTCCGCCCAGCACCTTGGGCGATGCCACAAACAGAAAATCGAAGAGGCCTCTCCTCATGAAAGTCGCAGGTCAGCGGATGCGGGAGCGGGTTTCCTACCAGCCGTTCAGATGATGCTGGATGCTGCGTTGGTCAAGCAGAACGCCGATCACTGGGGAAGAGAGTCAGATAGCTTCTACGTCATAGCCGTCAATACGAAGGATCAGTGATCGCTGGATCGCTTCAATGGAAACAACGAGGTTATGATCCTTGTTCTCGGAAATCAGGACTCCTTCTAGCCCGTCAAGGCAGCCACCGCGGATCCGAACTCGCTGCCCGACTTTGAGGAAGGGGTACGCTCTACAGGAAATCTCCCTGGCCAGGAGGAGCCGCACGTCCTCGAGCTGCTGCTCTGGAACGGGAACTGGGGAGCCGTTCATCATCACAAATCCGGTTACCCCTACAGTCTGGAGGACTCGCAGCTGATGAGCTGGGGAATCCGAGAGGCGTACAAAACCGTAGCGGGGAAACAGCGGCACTTGAACTATCTGGCGTCGGTCGCTCCAGCGGTGAATCTCCTTCACCAGGGGCAGAAATGTCTCGATCCCTTTGTTTTGCAGCTGAGTTGCTGCTTTCTGCTCGAAGCGGCAGCGCGTCTGGATCGCGTACCAGCGAGCTTCTTCCGCTGTGCTCTCGATGAATGGTACGCTCGGCTCAGCCGCCCACTCTACGCGTGCTGTCGACATAGCTCCGCCCATTGAGTCCCATCCCTGACTTCCAGAAAGTTCGTTCTCATCACTACCTGCCGACGGATCGGCTACTCACTTCGCGGTTGTTGCCCGGCTCCGTCGCAACGCCACTCGCGGATTTGCCGCTGGGGTCTCGCTGAGCAGACCCAAGTGCACTCATCAAAGCCGACGCGAGTGCAAGAACTACTTTTATTCTCCGGATGGACTGCATACCGAATTCTCGGCGAGTTTCCCCAGTTATTGAATGTCCCTCACAACGGTGTCCTTGTCGGAGCTTTCGGTGTGGAATATGACCTCTACAGCAAAACCCGATTGCCCAACTTCTGCTCCGCCCGCGCGAAGTACAGCGCCCTCACCGTTTAATTGCACTGACCGAGGTGTCCCGCTGAGTGACGGCAGGTACACGTTCAACTCCAAGTGCGCTCCAGCCGGGGGCAACGCGTCACCAAGAATGAAGACCCCGCGGCTGCTGATGTCGCGCGTGATCCCCTGCGCTTCTTGCAATATTCCGTCCGCACGCTCCCAGCAATAAAAAGCGGGTACGCTCAGACGATAGCGCCTGGCTTTTCTGAGCTCCATGTGCGCCCCTAGTGGCGGTAGTTATGATTGCGCTCGACATCACGTTGACCAATGGCAGACAGTAGTTCTTGCCGGTTCTTTGTAAAAGAGACACAAAGTGCCTTACCAAAATATTCCTCCTCCACGATCAAAACAGCAGCCTGTTGGGGGGGAGGAATCGACTCCCGGCATAGAAAAGTTAGGGAAACTTTCTTCTCTATTTGAAGGGAGACTTGTCAGGAGGGCGGCCCGTTCGTTAACTTTGCGTTTCAAGTGACTTGCTCAAGAAGTGAACGGGAACTATGCGCCAGCGGGGCGTACTGGGGCTCCGTTTTGGCCGTGCCTTCAGTGTAGATTGGAGACGGCCAGACCAAAGAATGGCCGGGGAGGGGCAGGCTTGCTGATGAATCGGAAGCAGCGACCGGAGATACAGAAAATCCAGCGTGAACTTCACAGTGTCCATATACCAATTTTTTTAAACAGTCTTCTTGACAGACGAGAGTTGATTTGCTAGTTTTCCAAAACACTAGGGCTCGTCTCCCGCGTCGTAGCAGCCCTCGTCCTTCGTCGCATTTGGGGCCCCTTCGATTTTGACACAACCTTGATTTCAAGTCGGAAAGACTAAACATAATTTCCGGCAGCAAGGTGCCGTCGAACGAGATCAGCCTGTTTATCCCCCGATCCTCGTTCCGTACAGAATAGCTAGACAAGCAAGAACAGTGCTGGCATGGATGTTGTATCAGGCGAGCAACGCAACGGAAATGATGCTGCGTCTTGCGAAGCACTAGCAGTCAATCTGTAGGTGACGGGTGGGGCTGACTGTTGTTAACAGGCCATTTCGCTCATTGAGGGTTTGAGCCCGAATCGAGATACTTCGCCACCTGAGCTGGTTGAATGTGCGTTTTGTACGCTGGAGGACTGACAACCCGACATTACCACGCTAAAGTCCGACGGAGGATTTTCTATGTCAATTACACCAGAGTTCCCATGCTCGTACTGCAACCAGCCGTTGGAACTCGAGATCGCGAAGACCGATGAAGAGGGTCAAGCCATCCACTAGGTAAACGATGCGGCTCCCCAGGCAACCCGGAATGAAGCCCATACGAGTAACTGTGGCGGACGCCACCGCCATGGCGTGCGGCTTGGTGGCGTCAGGACTGAAGAAACACTCGCTGTTCGAGGTGGTCGGCTTTGCTGCATCCACCGATGAACTATTTCGTCTGGTTGAGCATGCCAAACCTGACGTGGCTCTTATCAGCGCTACCCTGCTAGATGGCCCTTTCAGCGGTCTTGCTGTCGCGTCGCAAATTCGCGATAAGTACCCCGAGACCCGGCTCATTGTACTGATTGACAGTTCGGAACCAGACCTCGTGTTGCACGTGTTTCGGGCCGGTGCGACGGGCGTGTTTGCCCGTTCAGAATCGCAGTTTGGATTGCTCTGCAAATGCGTCTTGTGCGTGCATCGGGGCCAGATTTGGGCCAACGCGGAACAACTCAGGTTTCTCATCGACGCCCTAAGGGAAACGCCTTTCGTTCGGGTTGTGGATAATGATGGCGCGAACCTGTTAACACCGCGTGAGGAAGATCTGGTCCGCCTGGTCGCAGACGGGTTAGGCAACCGTGATATCGCGCGACAACTCAACCTCAGTGAGCATACGGTCAAGAACTACATTTTCCGCATCTTCGAGAAGCTTGGCGTTTCAAACCGCGTAGAGCTCGTGTTGTACGCGCTTACGAACCGCAGGGAAGCAGAGACCGGACCCATGCGCATACCAAAAAAGCAGACGAGCACATCGTCCAGATAGTTCTTTGTAATACAGGGGACGTCCCGTCCTCTCTCTGTCAGCGAGCCATCGGAAAACCTAATCCGATGCGCAAAGGGTGGCTGACTTCCATTGCAGAAGTCTTCGAGTGATCGGCTCCGAGTTGAGGCCCGAGTGTTGCGACCTCGTTCGTAAAGAGGGTGGCCTCGCGGCTGGCACGGGAGATAGAGATGTAGCCGAAGCGAGAGTTAAGTAGGTCCGGGTGGACGCTAGTATCGGCGTGCCCGAGGACACGTTCGGCTGTGAGGCCCTGGGAGCTATGACTCATGACGGCGTACCCGTGGTCAAATGACGATGTTCGCTGGGCTTGAACTCGATCTGACGGTTGTTGTCGAGGCGACCGGAGAGCCGACATCGGAGTGGATCGCCAGATGGCGAGGCCACGATTGGCAACGCCAAGCGACTTGTCGGGCGCAGTGACCTGGATGCGATCGCCTACGGAGAGGTCTTGTTCGATCTCTGGTTGGCTACACCATGGGCATGCCTCTCCTGCGCGGCAGGGCGTAACGCCATCCTGCAGGCGAGATCTTTCATGGCTGAGCTGGGACCCACAGCGCCACCAGTAATTGTCGCGGCTGCATGGCGTGCCCAGCTCGGTTTCTAAAATGTTAGGACAGGAAAAACTGGAACAAAGGGGGACCGCAAGATGTGAGAAAATCAGTTAGGGCCGCAGATGAATTGGCTGAAATTCACACAGTTTTCCTGCACGGATCCTACACAGCCAACAATTGCCACATTATCTGCAATCAGAACAATCAGATACAAAAGTTTTATCACCCGCTCAGGATGACAATTCTATGTTCGACGCGATTTAGCTGCCTAGCTTTTCGAAGAAGCGGCAAATGGTTTCGATTCCGCGGTGGAAGTTGGGGATGTGAAACTTTTCGTTGGGAGCGTGGAGGTTATCGTCGGGGAGGCCGAAGCCCATCATTACGCTGGGAATTTTCAGGACGTCCTGGAAGTCGGTGACGATGGGGATGGAGCCGCCGCTGCGGATGAAGACGGTTTCTTTCTTGAAGGTGTCGTGCAAGGCTTCAGTGGCGGCTTTGATGTAGCGGTTGTCGGTGCCGACTACGCACGCTGGACCTTTGCTCCAGACTTTAATTTTTGTCTCGATGCCTTTCGGAGTGAGTTTCTTCACGTAGGCTGAGTACTTTTTGAAAACGTCGTCGGGATCCTGCTTGGGGACCAGGCGCATGGAAACTTTGGCTTGCGCTTTGGCGGGGATCACGGTTTTGGCTCCGGGGGCGGTAAAGCCTCCGGGCATGCCGTGGACTTCTAACGTGGGCCGCGCCCAGGTGCGATAGAGGACCGAGTAGCCGGGCTCTCCGGTGAGGACTTTCGATCCGACTTCAGTCTTGCGGTAGTGCTCTTCGTTGAAGGGCAGCCGCTTCCAGGCCTTGAGTTCGTCTTTCGTTGGAGCCTTCACGCCTTTGTAGAAGCCGGGGATCAGTACTTTGCCTTTTGAATCTTTCAGCTTGCTGATGATTTCGATCAGGGCGAAGAAGGGATTCGGGGCTGCGCCTCCGTACATGCCGGAATGAAGATCGGTTTTGGCGCCGACGGCTTCGATTTCGGTGTAGACCAGGCCGCGCAGGCCGACACAGAGGGTAGGAAGATCGGGCGCGAATAATTCTGTGTCGCAGACCAGGGCGAAATCGGCTTTCAGCTTGGCTTTTTGTTTGCGGATATATTCGGCGATGGCTTCGCCGCCGACTTCTTCTTCGCCTTCGAAAATCACTTTCACATTCAGTGGCAGTTTGCCGCCGCCGCTTTGCATGAGGGATTCCAGAGCTTTGACTTCCATCCAGAGCTGGCCTTTGTCGTCTACGGCGCCGCGGGCATAGAGGTTGTTGTTGCGCTCAGTCGGCTCGAAGGGCGGAGTGTGCCATTCGTCGAGCGGCTCGGCGGGCTGGACGTCGTAGTGCGCGTAGCAGAGGACTGTGGGCTTGCCGGAAGCATGAAGCCAGTCGGCGTAGATGAGCGGATGTCCGTTGGTGGGGATGACCTCGATATTTTCCATGCCGATGCGGCGCAGTTCGTTGGCCACGTAGTCGGCGGCTTTCTTGATGTCGGGCTTGTGCTCTTCGAGGGTGCTGACGCTGGGGATGCGGAGAAGATCTTTCAGTTCGCTTAGGAAACGCTGCTGATTACTGCGGGCAAAATCGACTGCGGAGGATGCCATAGGAATCCTTTCTGAAAGGAAGATCGGGATCGAACTCCGAGCAAACGAATCAGTATAGCTCGGGGGTAAAAGAGGCGCTGTGTCGCAGAATCCGCATTTCTCGCAAAAGAGGCGAGAAATGGGGCACCCACACTTGGGAATAATTCATGTCTTAGTGGAACCTCACGGGCGAGAACGGAGTTAGGTCATATTCTGGGGCGTGTCCTTCCATTACCGCTGCCATGACTTCGGCCGTGATGGGCGCGAGCAGGATGCCGTCGCGGAAGTGGCCGGTGGCGACGTAGTAGCCGGGAGTTTCTGTCGCGCCGAGGATGGGCAGGGCATCGGGAGTTCCGGGGCGCAGGCCAGCCCAGTCTTCGAGGATTTTGCCGTTGCGTAATTCCGGTACTAGGTCTACTGCGGCACGATGAAAACGCTGAATGGTCGCCAGGTCGGTGCGTTTATCGAATCCGGCTTCCTCGACGGTGGCGCCGACCAGTAGGCGTCCGTCGCTGCGCGGGATGAGATAGACCTCAGGAGAACGGATTACGTGTTTGATCAGCGTGTGTGAGGGCATCAGGAGGCACAGCATTTGTCCTTTGACGGGGCGCGTTGGAAAAGCGTGGGGCACGATTTGACCCGACCATGCTCCGGCACAGTTGACGACTTTGGCAGCCTGGAATGCAGTCTTGGGCGTCTTGACGCCGGCGGCGCGGCCATCGGCGATCGTCACAGCGGCGACTTCGTCGCCGGTAGAGAAATCTACGCCGCGATGTTTTGCAACTTTCCATGCGGCCGCAGTAAGCGCTCGGGGATCGACGCTGCGTTCTTTGACATAGAAGGCCGGACGCTCTGTCTCGGCCACTGCTGGCTCCAGTTCAGCCAAGGCTTCGGGTGACAGACCGATGCCCGGAAGCGCCGACGACTCGCCGAGATGCTTCGAAGAAGGAAACATAATCGTCCCCTGATCGCGCAGGTCAACGTGTTCGTTGGAGTCGAACTCGAGAGCTTTGGCAAATTCGGGATACATGCGGGCGCTGGCTGTGGCGAGCGGCTGGAGTGCGGCGGGAATTTCGAGTCCAGAAGCAACCAGCATGCCGCCGGCGGCGTGGGAAGCCTCGCGGCCGGGCTCTCCGCGCTCCACGACCAACACAGTCGCGCCCCGCCTGCGAAGCGCGAGGGCGAGCGAGAGGCCGATGATGCCTCCGCCGATGATGATGACGTCCCAAGTCTTCACCTCGGCATTGTAAAAGAGTGAGGGCGTAAAAGTTCTGAAGGTCGCGTCTGCGCATCGAAAACGCGAGGAGAGATGACAGGGAGACCGCGGTTGCATAAAATGTTTGCATGAGTAAGACCTTCGTAATTTGGGTACTGCTGGCGGGGTTGGCAGTGGCGGGCGCGGCGGCCGGGCAAAAGGGTAAGGACGAGGAACCGACGTCATTTATTTATTTCCAGGTCATTAAGGACGACAACGGCAAACCGGTGCGGAACGCGGCGGTGATCATGCACGCCGTCAATGAGAAGGGCAAGCAGGAGCGCGGGGACATGGAGTTAAAGACCGATCCTGACGGGAAGGCGAATTTTGACGGGATTCCGTATGGCATGCTGCGCGTACAGGTGATCGCGAACGGATTTCAGACGTTTGGGGAAGACTACGACGTCGAGAAGGCGAAGACGGAGATCACGATCAAGCTGAAGCGGCCGCAGGGGCAATATTCTGTGTATGACGACCACGCGAAGGATTCGAATCCTGCGCCAAAGCAAGACCCTCCGCCCAGGGACCAGAACAAGAAGCCGAATTAGCAGGCGAGCCGATTGGAGAAAGCATAGTTTTAATGAGTGGGGACACGATGGACTATTTGCTGAAAACTGAACCATCAACGTATTCATTTGCGGATTTGCAGCGGGAGAAGGCCACCATTTGGGATGGAGTTTCAAATCCGGTGGCTTTGAAGAATCTTCGGGCGATGAAACCGGGGGAACGGCTGGTGATTTATCACACTGGTGATGAGAAGGCTGCCGTCGGGACGGCATCGGTTGTATCGGTAGATGTGGCGGATGCAAAGAATCCGCAAGTGAAGATTAAGGTTGGAAGGGCCAATCCTAAGCCGGTGACGCTGGCCGAGGCGAAGGCTAATAAATTATTTGCCGATTCTCCGCTGGCGCGGCAGGGAAGGTTGAGTGTGGTGCCGCTTACGGAGGCGCAGTTTAAGTTTCTGACGGGAGAGTGACGTCAAAATCCCCACCCTTCGACTTCGCTCAGGGCCGGCTTCTCGCAAAACGCGCGAGAAGCGTGGGGCACCGAGTTACTCCCGTTGCCAACGGGTTCCTACGAGGCTCTCGCGTCGCGGCGGATCAGAGTTGAATCCAGCAAATATCCCAAGCCCAGCGCGAAGGGGATGGCGCCGAAAGCGCCGGCGATCAGGGCATCGTGTTCGAGTCTCGCGATTATGGTGAAAGTGAGCATATATCCGACGGCGCCGGCGATCAGCAAAATTCCCGCGCGTCGGGAGTGGGCTGCTTCGGTTAGATCGGGTTCCATGGGGACGCTCACGCCCCGCTGCATAGCCGCGAGTCGCTCCTCGGCGCGGAGTTTCCGCACGCGATAAAATGTATACATTCCCACGACTCCCGTGGGCATTCCGAGAACCATGATGACTGCTGCCAGACCGGTGATTCCGTCCATATTCGTTCTCCTTCTTGTTGGCTGATGCGCGCTTGTTGCTGCGACTGAACTCGCTTTCAAGAAAAGATACGCGGGACGTGGCGGGAAAGTTCCCCGGCAGCCAACTCAGGGGGGGGCCATACGCTTCCAAACAAATGAAATTAGCTGCTTGGGATTCTCGGGTCGTTCCTATTTTCGTGTCGTTCCTCTGGAGACAAGATGAAATCTCGAAATTCGATGGTTATGACTTGGCTGGCCGCCGTCGGCGCTCTTGGGCTGCTATTGGCCACTACTGTGCTCTGGGCGCAGGAAACGAAGGAAAAGGTCACGGTCGACGATGTGGACCGCAACTTCCTGGTTCGGCTGCCAAAAGGATACGATGCGCAACAGCACTATCCGGTGGTGATCCTGTTGCATGGCATGAACCAGGACCCGGAAGACATGGAGCGGCTGACGCGGTTCAACGAACTGGCGGATAAGGACGGCATTATTACTGTGTATCCGTTTGCTCTGCACGGTCGGTGGAATGTAGGGGTGCGACCCGCAGAGAGGCGGCCAATGACTATGGGGCCCGGAGGGCGTGGACGCCGCGGCGGCGGAGGAGGATATCCTGGCGGGGGCGGGGGCTATCCTGGCGGGGGTGGTGGCTATCCAAGAGGAGGAGGCGGTTATCCGGGCGGGGGAGGACAGCAGCCCCAAGGCGGTCAGGCGAGCGAGGAGAAAAGAGCGGCTCCGGCAGATGACATTGCATTTTTCAATCAGATGCTCGACCAACTGGGGACGAAGTTTTCGGTGGATTCATCGCGCATCTACGCGGCGGGTCTTTCTGAAGGCGGATTCATGAGCATGCGCCTGGGATGCGCTTTAGGAGATCGAATTGCGGCGATTGCCGCAGTCGGTGCGGCCATGCCGAAGTCGATGATTTGTCTACCTCCACGCCCGGTCCCGCTGGTGATGATCAACGGGACCTCGGACCCGATCGTTCCTTACGGCGGTGGCACCGAACACAACCTGAGTCTCCCAATCGTGTCTGTAGAAGACAGCGCGAAGGCATGGGCGAAAATCGACCGCTGCGAGGACAAGCCCGAGAAGAGCAAATTGTCCGCGCACGACAAGGGTGGCATGGAGACCAAAGTCGATACTTATAGCGGCTGCCAGCAGGGGGCGCAGGTGGTTCTTTACAGCGTGAAGGGCGCGGGGAATACGTGGCCCGGCGGCGAGCAATACGAAGTGGAGAAAACCATCGGGAAGACGAGCCAGGATCCAAATGCGAATGAGGTCATTTGGAGTTTTCTGGTGACTCGCAAGCTGGCGGGGACGGGTGCAGAAAAGAACGCTAGCGAAGATAAGAAATAGACCATTGTACGGCACCCTAAAATCAAAAACCCCACTTCTCGCAAAAGACGCGAGAAATGGGGCACCCACCCGGTTAGTTTCTCGGTGGAAAAGGTTCAAAGTGTTTGGTGGCATCGTTCACGTAATAGGTACCGACTCCGCTGAACCGCGGACTCGATCAGTGTAGGGACTTTCTCAATTCGCGGCGCGGAATTTTGCCGGAAACCGCAGTACTCGAACTGAGGAATTAGCTGGCCAGCTTCCTCAGGAATTCCTGCTCGTCCATGCGGTACTTGAAGGCTTTACGGCCATCGATGAAGACGACCGGGACTTCGTCGTTAAACTGCCGCCTAAGTTCGGAGTCCGCGTCTACGTCAATTTCTTGCCAGGTAAATCCTCCCCGCCGCGACAGCTTGGACAGGCTCTCCTTCACTACTTCGCACAGGTGACATCCCTTGCGGGAGTAAATCACGACGCTGCGCGATTCTGGCATGCGGGGAGATTCTAGCGCGGGCAAATGGAGTTTTTCCAGTAACAAAGCTGCACGGAAGGACGGGGCAATCCATTTTGGGAGGTCTGGTAACTGGACCAACGATTCTTACCCTGGGAAGTTCTCACACTCTGGCAGATGCAGACGAGTTCAGACAGTCGCGGCGTGGCGCATTGCGGGCCAGCCAACATCCGAAGCGTTAGAATCCCACCATGCAAAATCATCATGCAAGACCTTTGGATGGCAAGACGGCGCTGGTTACGGGCGCGGCGCGGCGACTAGGGCGCGCGTCCGCGTTGGCGCTGGCACAGGCGGGGGCCGATGTGGCCATCACTTTCAGGAATTCGGCGCGCGAGGCGCGGGAGACAGTGGTCGATCTGTCCGGGTACGGTGTGCGGGCATTCGCGCTGCGCTGCGACGTGACCGATGAGGCGAGTGTTCGGGCCATGATGAAGGAGGTGGGACGCGAACTGGGTCGCATCGATATTCTGGTTAACAATGCGGCCAATTATGAGGCCGTAGAATTCGAAAGACTCACGTTGCGGCAATGGGATGCGATCTTCGCCTCCAATACGCGCGGGCCGTTTCTAGTTTCGCGCGAGGCTTTGAAGTGGATGCGACGGAAGCGACCCAAGAGTTCGGGCGGCTCCGCCGTCCAGGGGAAGATCATCAATATGGGGTCGCTGGGCGGCCTCAGGCCTTGGGCCACGCATGCGCACTATTGCTCGTCAAAGGCGGCCTTGCATATGCTGACCAAAGTGATGGCAAAAGCGCTGGCGCCGGAGATTGCGGTAAATGCCATAGCTCCAGGGATGATCGACTTGGGAGAGAAGTCGGCTGCGGCCTTTATGCGCCGCATGGCAAAGCAGACCCCAATGGGGCGTAATGGGCGCGGGGAGGAGATTGCCGAGGCGGTATTGTTCTTCGCCACCGCGCCCCAATTCATCACAGGGCAGATTCTTGCCGTGGACGGAGGGCTTGGGCTGTAGGGAGTCGCTACGCCTCCGCCGAAGTGGGATCGATGATCAGCTTCACCTCGGAAACGCGGTTTGCGGGGAATCCTCCTTGCTTCGCGTGTTCGCGCACCATCTCCTCGTTGGGCGCGATGTAGACACAGTAAATTTTGTCCTGGGTGACGTAGCTATGCAGCCACTGGATCTTCGGACCCAGGGTATTTAGCACACTGCAGGATTTCTGTGAGATCGCGATGACTTGATCTGGAGTCACATCTCCGACGCTTGGAATGTCGCGCTCGATGACGTACTTGGGCATGCATTTCCCTCCGTGACGATAAGCGGGCGGCGCCGCCTCGTCTTTTCTGCCGGGCAAAGATTCTAGGACATCACCCTGGAAATAGCCATCGCCGCGGGCTCGCGGTATATTGGGGCGAATGAAGAAATCGAAAGGCAGTTCTTCTCCGGCCGCGTCGCGGAGACGCACATCTTCTCTTTCGCCCTACGGTTCAGGAGCTGGAGACGGCCCACGGGTCGCTGTCGCCATCATGGCCGCGGGCAAAGGCACCCGGCTCAAATCGCAGATACCTAAAGTATTACATGAGGTCGGGGGCAAACCGCTGCTGGAGCACGTAATCCGGGCCGCACTGCGCCTTGTTCCCGCGAAGGATGTGTACGCGATCATCGGCCACGAGGCTGACCGCGTGCGGGCGGGAATGCAGCACACCGGCGTGAACTTCGTAATTCAGCCGGAGCAGCGGGGAACCGGGCATGCACTCATGATGGCCCGCGAGGCGCTGGCTGG
>Ga0073928_10001038_pt1 | contig 56217 bp, 47 predicted proteins | sample PaiPotPPA55metaG_FD_76969 | JGI IMG/M metagenome (GOLD analysis project Ga0073928, IMG submission 76969) | Iron sulfur acid spring bacterial and archeal communities from Banff, Canada, to study Microbial Dark Matter (Phase II) - Paint Pots PPA... ... | reverse complement strand
CTTCAGAACGCGAAACATCGAACTCCCCGTTCGGAAACCACCGCCGGATGGTACAAATCGCGGATCGCTGGCGTCCCGGGCGCAAACGTATATCGATTCTCGGATTTTATCGGACGACTACGCGAGAAGGCGAATTTTTAGACAAAGAAGACCTTACGGCTCTAGGTACGGGATTAAGAGCAGCCGACGTCGATCCCTCGGGCCCAAAGAGTTCGAACCGGGAGCATCCGGATGGTCTCGAGAAGCGCGCAGAGCACTCGAATGCACAGACCTTGACGGCAGATACCATGGGCGCGAGCACCGATGAATCAACGTGCTTATGGCAAACGGCAAATTCCCAAGCGGAGCGAATTTTTCTTTTGATCGGAACTTGTCCGGGGCGCCTAAGCCAGGCAACCCTGTACTTAGTCCGGAGCGGCACCATCGTGTCCCACTCGCCTCGTTTGGCGTTCGATCGTACCGAACTCTCCAAAGGGCAAGCTACCACTGAGGCGAAATCGCCTGAACTGTGCGCCGCGCCCTTCGAAACGGAAGAAGATACTGAGAGTCGTTCAGACGCTCAGACAGTTCGGCTGCAAACCGGTAGGGAGAATGGGATGGCGAATTGGCGGTGGCTCACTGCTTCCGCGATCATGGTAGTGGTGGGCGTAGTTCTCTTTCACACCGGCGGTCAGCAACGCTCGGACGCATTAGCGCAGCGGAAAAAACCGAGTGACTTCCATCTAGGATTGAAAGTGGCACGGAGCGGAACCGATTGGGAACTGAGCTGGGATCAAGATGCTCCGATTTTACTTGGAGCAGCGAACGGCCATCTGCGGATTACGGACGGTGTCATCCAGAAGAACATAGGTCTGGCACCCTCTGAGTTGCGAACGGGAAGAATTATGTACACACCGGCGACCGATGATGTAGCTGTTCAACTCGAAGTGGAAAGTGGCGAATCGCAGAAACCGGTGAGTGAGTCCGTGCGCATAGTCGCGGGACTATCGCCTATCCTCTCCGGATCTCAGGCCCAGATGACAATTCCTTCCGAAGGTATTCGTATCGAGTCGCGACGGCCGGCGGTATCCATAACACCACCGGCTCTTGCTGTCAGACCTTCGGCCAACGAATCCGCAATGCCATCGGCGACGGCGGGCCCACTTCATGAAACGTTCCTCAAGTTGCAAAAGCCGCGCAGTTCAACCGAACGGATCAGTGCTGCCGCAGATGAGCTTGCTGGAGAGCCCCCTGCGCTCGGTACTCCACCGATGCTCGACGGAAAACTCACGCTGATTGTGTCAAAACAACCTTCTCCTCCCGTTGCTGCTGATCCCGCGCTTTCTGTTCCTTTGAGGGGCGGCAAACCGGAGCCCGCCAAGTTAATCTCGCGTAGGGATCCAGTCTACCCGCTGGCTGCGAAACTCGCGAACATCTCGGGAACGGTCGAAACGCATTTCAAAATCAGTGCGAATGGTGAAGTCCGGAATGTCACGGTCACCAAAGGCAATCCCGCACTTATACGAGCCGCCATTGACGCCGTTCGAGAGTGGCACTACGCACCCGCGCGGCTCAATGGTGTCCCGATCGAAGCAGAAGGTACGGCTGTAGTTGCCTTCAGGCTTAACTGAACGCTCGAACTCGCAAAATAATATGTTTCAACTTTTCATTGAAGGTGATCGCCATGCCGGAGCGCTCCGATGGGGCGCCATGTCGTCGAAAGTCTTGGCGTTCATTACCCGTGCGCTTCCAGATTTCATCCGTGACCATCGTTCTTTCAAACAGCTGTGGATCGCAGCAGTTATCGTTTTTTCGCTGACCGCGGGCTATATGTTACGGTTCGATCTTGTTATTCCAAGTGCTGAAGCGAACCACCTAAAGCTGGCAATAGGCATTGCGCTCATCACCAAAATGACAGTCTTCTATTTCCTGGGTTCTGATCGCGGCTGGTGGCGCTTTGTGGGCATTGACGACGTGCTCAGAATTTTTGCGGCGAACATTGCAGCTTCCATGTTGTTTATGCTGGTAACTGCAATCGTGGTGGGCCGCAATTTTCCCCGCTCAGTTTACGTCATCGATGTCTTGCTGTGCTTCCTGGCGACGTGCGCAGCACGGTTTAGCGTTAGGCTCTATCACGAGAAGGTGCTGCCTGAACTCTCCGCAAGAAACCGGGCAAAAGGGTTACTAATATACGGCGCCGGTGCTGCTGGGTTGAATCTCATTCGCGAACTGCGATCAATTCCGAATACGAAGTATCGCATAATCGGGTTTCTGGATGACGACGCGCGCAAAGAGCATGCAACGCTAATGGGAGTACCGGTGCTCGGGCGGGGACGCGACGCCGCAAAAATTGTGGATCGCTATCGAAACAGGCGAGTCAGTGTGGATGAAATCATTATTGCGTTGCCTTCCGCTTCGGGTAGGCAAGTATCAGAGGCGCTGGCTAACTGTCGCGCCAGCGGGGTACCGTGCAAGACGATTCCGAGTTTCGGCGAATTGCTCGCCGGGAAAGTGCGGCTAAGTCAAATTCGCGAGATCGCCGTCGAAAACCTTCTCGGGCGTGAGCCGGTAAATCTGCAACTCGAGCGTATCCGGGAATCCATTATGGGGCATTCCGTGATGGTAACGGGTGCCGGAGGCTCCATTGGGTCGGAGTTATGCCGACAACTCGTTCTGTTTCAGCCAAAGTGCCTCGTCGCGCTCGATCAAGCAGAAAGCGAATTGTTCAAGATTGACATGGAGCTTGCGGAGAGCCCTCGCAGCGTCACAGTTTGCCCTGTGATCGGCGATATCCGGAACTACGATCGGCTAGAAAGCGTAGTTAGACAGTTTGGAGTCACCTCTATCTATCATGCGGCGGCTTATAAGCACGTGCCGATGATGGAAAATAACCTGATCGAAGCAGTGAACAACAATGTGCTTGGTCTTTACAATTTGGCTCAAATCGCGGTCCGAAATAGTGTGACCTCGTTCGTCTTGATTTCTTCGGATAAAGCGGTCAACCCTACAAACATCATGGGACTCACAAAGAGAGTGGCTGAATTGGTAGTTTCCTCTATGCCGACCTCAGGCCGGGGTAGCACAACTCGATTTGTCTCTGTTCGCTTCGGCAATGTGCTGGGCAGCAACGGAAGCGTTGTGCCTATTTTCAAGGCGCAAATCGCCTCCGGTGGTCCTGTGACGATAACGCATCCCGAAATGCGACGCTACTTCATGACTACTCCCGAGGCAGTACAACTTGTTTTGCAAGCCTCAACGATGGGCAAAGGTTCCGAGATTTTCGTCCTCGATATGGGCGAGCCGGTGCGGATCCTTGACTTGGCACGCAATATGATTCGCCTGTCTGGTCATGAGCCTGATGTCGAAATTCCCATCCGCGTTGTTGGGCTGCGGCCGGGCGAAAAGCTGTACGAGGAAATCTCTGCAGCTAGCGACCAAGTACGACCTACCTGCCACGACAAAATAATGATCTTTTGTGGCCGGACTTTACCGCATCAGGTCCTGGAGAAGTGGATCGCTGACCTTCGACGGTTGGTCGCGCAAAGAGATGATTCCGCAGTGCTGGCCCACATGCTCGAGATTGTTCCGGAGTACCAGCCAAGCAACAAATGGCGCATCGCATTGGAAATGAACCAAGTAAAGGCAGCGGCGGCCAATCAGGCATGCTTTTCAAACCAAATCGCTGTTTGATCATCGGCGAAGTCGCTCAGGCTCATGATGGCAGTCTTGGGACAGCCCATGCCTATATCGACGCCATAGCTAAGAGTGGCGCAGATGCGGTCAAGTTTCAAACGCACATAGCCGGTGCCGAAAGTACGCCTAGCGAGCCTTGGCGTGTGCCATTTAGTTTTCAAGATGCCTCGCGATTCGCTTATTGGAAGCGAATGGAATTCACTGAAGAACAATGGCTTGGCTTGAAGCGCCACGCACAGGATAAGGGGCTAGAATTCCTAAGTTCGCCGTTCTCCCTGGAAGCGGCACGGATGCTAAATCGGATCGGCGTCCGAATGTGGAAGGTTGCATCTGGTGAGGTAAACAACCTCGAGCTTTTCGACTACCTGATTGAGACATGCCTTCCGATTCTTCTCTCCACGGGAATGAGTTCGATAGACGAAATTGATGCCGCGACAGCACTAGTTCAGAAAGCCCATATCCCTCTTGCAATTTTGCAGTGCACCTCCATGTATCCATGTCCACCAGAAAAAATTGGTCTAAACCTGATCCCGTTCTACCGGCAACGTTATGGATGCGCGGTAGGTCTCTCCGATCATTCGGGAGACATATTTGCCGGCTTCGCTGCTACCGCTCTGGGAATCGAAGTGCTGGAGGTACACGTAACTTTCAGCCGCGACTGCTTCGGGCCGGATGTCGCGGCGTCCATCACACTGGAAGATCTTGCAACGTTGGTCCACGGCGTTCGATTCATCGAGAAGATGAACGCGAACACGATAGATAAGGACAAAATGGCTGCGGAAATGAGGCCAATCCGCGAGCTCTTCACAAAGAGTATCGTGGCGCAACTTGATCTTCCTGCGGGCATGCTTCTGACTCATGAATGCATAACAGTTAAAAAACCGGGAACTGGAATTCCCGCAGATCGACTGCCGTCCATCCTTGGCCGCCGCTTACGGCGGCCCGTCGCGGCAGGCGCGATGCTCGGTGAGTCGGACTTGAGTGAAGAGATCGTGCCCCAGTTTGTTTCCGAATAGATGAGCAACTCCGAAATTTCGCAACCCATTGCGAACGAAGCGAGCCGGCCCTCAGCCGGGGTTCCGTTCGCCGATTTCGACAAAATTCAGCCAGGCGACAGAGTGTGCTTTTCGAAGACCATTACCGACGAGGACGTGGAAACCTTTGCGAGTCTAAGCGGTGATCGTAACCCCTTGCATATGGATGAGGAATTCGCGGCTCGGACACGTTTCCAACGCCGCGTTGTGCACGGCATGCTCCTCGCAAATTACGTATCGGCGCTGGTTGGAATGCGCTGCCCAGGTCCGGGTGCATTGTGGAGCCAACAAAATTTCCGATGGCCGACTCCCGTCTTCATTGGTGATCAGGTTCATCTGACGCTCAGTGTGAAGCACAAGTCCATGGGCTCGCGGACCTTAGTGATTGAGGTTAAGACATTGAACCAAGACGGGAAGGTGGTCATGGACGGCGAGGGAATCGTAACCGCACTACAAGAGGTAAGCAAACTAGTTTAGCGCTGCGGCTGCTGGCCCTCGCCGACCGATATTGCCGCAGCGGTAGCCGCCCTCTGTACTAGGATGGGTGACTATATTACCGGCGCTGACGTCCCAGTTTGTAGCGGCCTCCAGATGTGAATGTCCGTGTTACAGAAAACAGACAGGCGTGTGGAGATTGAGCAACTGCTCGACAACGGCCAGTGGGCAGCGGCCCACGTTCGATTAGGCGACCTCTGGCACGGGGAACGAAAAGCCGCGACCGCTGGTTACATCCTAGCTCGGTATGAACAGCTCCGAGACCGTCTCTCACTGACGAAATGTCGCATCAGCTTTCTCAGATCGACGGTTGTCGAACCCTTGATGCCATTCCTTCAGACCGCAGCTCTGGTTTCCGGGATCGATCCGATCATTCAGGTTGGGCCATTCAACGGATATGCGCAGGAAATTTTAGATCCCTGCAGTTCACTCTATTCCTTCAGCCCCGAGATCGTCATTTTAGCGATTCAAACACGCGATCTCGTGCCGGACATCTGGGAAGCCTATGCTGACCTTTCTCCGCGGGAAGTGAACCGTTCTGTCAGCCGCCTACGAGAGATGTTTTCCCAATTAATCAGCACACTTCGAGAGCATAGCGATGCCTGCATGGTGATTCACACGCTTGAAAAACCCGTGGCTAGTCAGGGTGTCTTTGACTTGCAAGGAACGGAAGGACAGTTAGCTACCATCGATCATCTCAACTTAGAGCTTAAACAGATTTGCCGCCAATATAGAGGGGTATTCGTATTGGATTATGACGCTTTAATTGCTCAGCATGGCCGCACGCGCTGGCATGACGAAGCCAAGTGGCTGACCATGCGAATGCCCTTTGCAACGGATAGTTTTATGCCTCTGGTCTCAGAATGGATGAAATTTATCCACCCGCTAGCCGGAGTAACCTGCAAAGTGCTGGCCGTGGATCTGGACAACACTCTGTGGGGTGGTGTTCTAAGCGAAGACGGACAGGATTCCATTCAGATCGGCCTGGAATATCCAGGGGCACACTATCGCTCGCTCCAGCGCGCGATTCTCGATCTCTATCAGCGCGGTATTTTGTTGGCGGTGTGCAGCAAGAATAACCCCGATGAAGCCATGGCAACTCTCCAGAATCATCCCGGCATGCTTCTTCGGCCAAAACACTTCGCGGCTTTCCGGATCAATTGGCAAGATAAGGCGCAGAATCTTCGCGAGATCGCTTCCGAGTTGAATGTTGGAACAGATGCCATCGCCTTCCTGGACGACAGTCCAATCGAGCGAGAACGGGTTCGTTTAGAGATGCCGGAAGTGAAGGTGATTCCGGTGTCTGGCCGCGCTCAAGACTTCGCTAAGGCGCTGCGTGACTGTCCGTTCTTCGAGCGCGTAACGCTTTCAATGGAGGACCGCAAACTGACGACGCTTTACCACGAACAGCACCAGCGATCTGACCTAGCCCGCAGCTCAGGCTCCTTGGAAGAATTCCTTCGCTCTCTGGATCAAGAAGTCGCGATCACACCGGTCACGCCCGAAACGCTGAGACGAGTGGCGCAACTCACTCAAAAGACCAACCAATACAACGTGACTACTCGGCGCTACACGGAACAACAGATCGAGGACGTTACAAAGTGGCAGGACTGGAACGTGTATGCGGTGCAAGTCAAGGACCGCTTCGGTGACAATGGCATCGTGGGTGCAATTATCGTCCGCCTAGATGCCGATATATGCGAGATCGATACGTTTTTGCTCAGTTGCCGAGTAATCGGACGAACCATTGAAACGGCCATGCTAGGATTCTTGACCGAAACAAGCAGGGCGGCCGGCGCAGCCCTTCTGCAGGGCTGGTTCTTCCCTACTAAGAAGAATTCGCCCGTTAGAGATCTCTATTCCACCCATCGCTTCAAACCAGTTGCAAACGCACACGGCGGCACGCTTTGGAGTTTGAACCTGGCGGAGGCAGATATTAGTTGTCCTGAATGGATTCGTCTGCATGTCACAAATGGCTTCTGTCGCGCAGAACAGGCACGCGCTTAGCAGAGTTTTAGCTACTGCCGCAGATGTCTTTCAGGTGCCGGAATCGGGCTTGGAAGGCGCCTCATCCCCGGACACGATCGAAAGCTGGGATTCTCTTCATCACCTGAGTTTCGTAGTGGCTCTCGAACAGGAATTCGGGATTCAATTCTCTCCGGAGGAAATCGAGCAACTACTTTCTATAGAACTGACGGCGATGCTGCTCGATGAAAAACTTAAACAACGCAGGAGTACGGATGGCGATTGAGATGCGATACGCGACGCTCGACGAATATCCTCGTATCAGCGATTTTCTCGATAAGTATTGGGCCAAGGACCATGTGTACACACGCATGCGCGATCTCTTCGATTGGACATTTCATCGACCCGGTTACGGGGATCCTGACAAATACAGCTTCTCGGTAGCAGTGGACGGCAATGAGTTGGTTGGAATTCTAGGCGGAATTCCATTTACGCTGAATCGCTTCGGAGAAACTTCAAAAGCGGTCTGGATCGTGAACTACGTGATTCGACCCGATTACCGTCGAGGCGCAACAGCGCTGCAACTCCTTAGTTCCTTTCGGCGGCAGGAATTTTCGGCAGTCGTTGCTTTCGGCATCAATCCGGCAACCGCAGCGATTTACCAAGTTCTCCGAGGGCAGGTCTTACCCGAAATTCCGCGCCACTTTCTCGTCATGCCTGGCCAAGGCGATAGGATGACGCGTGCGTTGAAGATCGCGTATCCGGACTGGAGTAATGAACGTGCTAGGAGCTTGACGTCATCATTCGAACTTGACCACCTTCCGACTTCTACATCGCGCTTCGGCCATGCACTGCCTACGACTTGGGATGACCATGACTGGCCTGAACACGCTTCACCAACTATCGGGGCTGCTCGCAACTACGAGTACCTCGATTGGCGTTATCAGAGGCACCCTGTCTTTCACTATGACGTTGTGACGTCTCCGGAGGGAAATCGAACCGGTTTGGCCATTTGGCGGCTTGAAATCATTCGTCACCTCACCGCAGACGGATTGCATGATGTGGATCGGATCGCGCGTCTCGTAGAATTCCTTCCTGCATCCTCGGAAAATGTGCAAGCGCTCTTCGGTGCGTTTCTGAAAGAGGTTGATCACGCTGGAGCGATGGCAGCAGATTTCTATAGTTATCATGGACCGACTCGCAGTTGGCTAGAGGAAATGGGCTTCCGAGGCTCGGAAGTCCACCCAGATGGCTCGGCCCTACCCTCTCGCTTCCAGCCGCTCGATGGCAAGGGCGGCGGAATCATGAGCGCAATTTTCCTTCAGGATGGCTCCGCACCCAGTTCTAATGATCCTCGATGCTCGTGGTATTGGACCAAGTCAGATTCGGACCAGGATCGACCGAACTGACGTTTCGGCAATACAGACTTCTGAGCGATGCTGTGAAACTAAGGAGGTCGACCCATGCTATTCAAACAAAATCCGTTGCGGGATGTACTTGCTGCCGCTGCAATCTTCATCGGCGTGCTTGCGATGCTGTTTAGCTAACTGGCGGTAAATTGCGCCTCGCAGGCTATGAACTCAAACAGTAATTCGCCGCAGTTGCACCTCGCTACCTACCATTATGTTCGGCACCTTCCCGGAAGCCGTTTCCCGCACATTAAAGGCATGCTAATCGATGAATTCGTTCAGCAAGTGAAGTCGCTTCCAGAGCTGTTTGAGATGGCGACATTAACTTCAGCACTTGACTTTCTCAAAGGCACGTATCGCCCGCGGCGAAACCTCTGCTTGATGACATTTGACGATGGGCTCAAAGAGCACTATGCGGAAGTCACGCCAGTTCTTGACGAACAACAAATCCAGGGTGTCTTTTTTCCGATTACCTCCTGCATGGAGGACCATGCTGTCGTGCCGGTTCATATGAACCACTTTCTGTTGGCGGCATTGGGCATTACGCAATATCGCGCTCTGTTTATAGAAGCTCTAAACGCATTAGGTCTGCGAGCTATGGCACAAACGGCGGTAGACCAAGCCGCAGCCCGGCGGACTTATCCCTTGGATGATGGTGAAACCGCGCAATTCAAGTATCTATTCAACTTTCTTCTACCGCATCGGGACCGTGACTTCGTCGTGAAACACCTGTTCCATGAATGGATCGGTGAAGAGAGTGCGTTTGCCTCGCAGCTCTACATAAGTTGGTCAGAAGCCCGCGACATGCAGCGTGCGGGCATGCTGATGGGCGGGCACTCGCACACGCATAGGCCTCTGGCTCTCCTTACCCCCGACGAACTCCAATCGGACCTTGTCTGCTGCTGGAATCTGATGCGATCGCATTTGGAATCTCAGGACGCTTGGCCCTTCAGTTATCCCTACGGCAAAGCTGATTCGTTCGATGAAAATGTTATTCAGATCCTGCGTCACTTGGGATTCTGCTGCGCGCTGTGCACCGAAAATGGAATCAACCTCCCGGGTAAAGACCTGTTTGCGATTTGCCGCGTCGACTGTAAATCGGTCATTCCTGCCGACTTTAAATTGCGGCCAATCTCTCGGCCGTCCACGGTAGCTGCCATCAGTCATGCTCTTTAGATCGATTCGGACCACGACCTCGTGAAACAGGCTTGCATATCGGGGAGAAATAGCGTGGACAGGAATGAGAAACGCAAAGTCTGTGTGGTGCTTGTAGATCGCGCGAATTATGGCCGTCTTAAACCGGTATTACGCGCCGTCACGCGTCGCCCGCAACTTCAGCTTCAACTCATCGCCGCCGGCACGATGGTGCTAGAACGCTTCGGCCACCCGGTTCATAACGTCATCAGCGACGGCTTTCTTGTTGACGGCGAGATCTATGTCGAGCTCGAGGGATCAACGCCCACCACAATGGCAAAATCGCTGGGGTTCGCAGTCGTCGAGTTTGCCAGCGAGTTCCGACGCCTGAAGCCCGACATAGTTGTGCTGATCGGTGATCGGTATGAAGCCCTCGCCGCTGCTCTTGCTGCAGCGTACATGAACATCTGCATCGTTCATATTCAAGGCGGAGAGGTGTCGGGGTCCATCGACGAAAGTGCACGGCATGCAATCTCCAAATTTGCGCACTATCACTTTCCCAGCACCCTGAGATCTGCCAGCTATCTGGAACGAATGGGAGAAGCTCCGCAGTCGATCCTGGGCATCGGTTGTCCGAGTAGCGATATTGCCCGCTCGCTTGTCCCGACAATAACCTCGGAAATTGTCAACAGCACAGGTAGCGGCTCCTATGTGAATATCGAACAACCTTTCTTGCTCGTGGTCTACCATCCAATCACCACGTCGTACGGTGAAGAGCAGCACGGAGTGGATGCGATTCTATCCGCGCTGGCAAAGCTGCAAATCCAAACCATCATGCTTTGGCCGAACATCGATGCCGGTGCCGATCGGATCAGCAAGTCCATTCGATTGTTCCGGGACCGCGTGGCCCCAAACTGGCTGCGCACAATTACAAATCTTTCACCCGAGCAGTATCTGGAATTGCTGGGGAAAGTTTCCTGCGCGGTTGGAAACTCAAGCAGCTTCGTGCGCGATGCGGGCTACTTCGGAACTCCTGTAGTGCTGGTCGGCGATCGGCAAGAGGGACGGGAAACGGATCAGCACGTTAGTGTGGCCCCTGCTGTCGCCGGACAAATTGCGCGTTCTATTCGCAAACAACTGAAGCACGGGTCCTATGAACCGAGCACGTTATATGGCGATGGCCTTGTGGCCGACCGAATTGCGGACGGACTTGTGCGGCTGGAGCCTTACATTCAAAAAAGGTTGCACTACATTTACGAAGAGGAGACCAACGAAAGAAGTGACTATGCGCGTGCTTGGAATCATCACGGCGCGAGGCGGATCGAAAGGCATTTTGCGGAAGAACATCATTCCGCTACACGGTAAGCCGTTGTTGGCTTACACCGTGGAGGCCGCGCTAGCTAGCAAGAGAATGGCGCGTACGGTGCTGTCGACCGACGATCAAGAGATAGCGGAAGTTGGGCTTCGCTATGGAGCCGAGGTACCGTTCCTTCGTCCGCGGATGCTGGCAGGCGATGATGTGCCTACGATTCCTGTTCTTCAACATGCCGTAAAAGAATTGGAAGCACGCGGAGACAATTATGACGCCATTTTGACCCTGCAACCCACCAGCCCATTGCGACGAGCGGAAGACATCGACGGCTCCATAGAGCTATTGGAACGAACCAACGCAGACTCGGTGATCTCTTTTGTGGACGTGGGCGAGCGTCATCCGGCCCGGATGAAATGGATCGATTCGGAAGGCCGAGTATCGGATCCGCCCTTCGCCGAAGAATTGGAAGGGCAGCCAAGACAGCAACTCGCCAAATTCTACTTGCGCGAGGGATCCATTTACCTGACACGTCGATCCGTCCTAATAGAGCAGAACTCCTTAAAGGGAAAGGACTGTAGAGCCTGGATCGTTCCGCCGGAACGGGCGCTGAATATTGACACGTTCTTCGATTTACTGGTCACTGAGCAGATTCTGAAGGGGGCTGCCGGAGTAACCGCAAGCTGCTAATGCGTCCCAAGATCTTAGTTGCAGAATCCTCTGGATTTTCAACCAAAGCAGCCGAGTCTCTCCAAGCCTGCGGCCGTCTGGTGCTAAAGGATTTGGATCGACCTGGTCTTCTCGCGTCGGTGCCGGAAGCAGATATTCTATGGGTTCGCCTGAGGCACAAGATCGATGGTGAAGTGATGAAAACTGCATCGAATCTGCGGGCCATTGCGACACCCACGACGGGCTTGAACCATATTGATTTGGCGGAAGCTAATCGGCGAAATATTCGCGTTATTTCCCTGCAGGGCGCAACGCAATTCTTACAGAGTGTATACGCTACCGCGGAGCACACGGTGGCACTGATTTTCGGTCTATTAAGACACTTGCCGGCTGCACACGATCACGTCATGAAAGGCAATTGGAACCGTGACTCATTCGTCGGCCACGAGCTGCATGGCAAGACGGCGGGTCTGATCGGCTACGGCCGGGTAGGCCAAATGGTGGCCGGTTATTTGCGCCCCCTCGGCATGCGCGTACTGGTCGCAGACAAGCCAAACACTCGCAAATCCACCCCGCACGGGATCGAGTTGGTCTCTCTGGACTATTTGCTCCGCACTAGCGATCTGGTCAGCTTACACGTGCCTCTAACCGAGACGACATGTGGCTTCTTTGGTGCACATGAATTTGCGCGCATGAAGCCAAGCTCGTGGTTCATCAATACTGCGCGAGGTGAGCTCGTGGACGAAAAGGCTCTCGTTCGCGCGCTTAGGGGTGGGCGGATTCTAGGTGCTGCGCTTGACGTGTTGTGTGACGAGCACTCGTCGGACATGCCCCAGAACTTACTCATTCAATATGCTCGCCACCGCGACAATCTCTTGATCACACCGCACATCGCTGGATGTACGCACGAATCGAGAGATAAGACTGAGTATTTCCTTGCCACCTGTGTCGCGAGCTTTCTATGTGACCAACCCGCTCATTACCAGTCTGGCAGCAACGCAAAAACTTGACATCGAGTTGCGACGTCAGTTCTTAACTCCCAATGAAGAGCGTCCAGGCTAAAGGCGTTGCATCAACCGAAAGTGAAGCAATGACAACCGCCACTCCACTGTCGGAATCCCGTCATCTTCGGATCCAACCGAGCATTGGTTGGGTATCATTGCGACTCAAGGATCTCTGGAGCTACCGAGAACTGCTCTATTTCTTCGTATGGCGTGACATTAAAGTCCGGTATAAGCAAACAGTTTTAGGCGCCGCATGGGCGGTTATCCAACCCGTCTCAACGATGCTCATCTTCAGCCTGTTTTTCGGTCGGCTTGCAAAAATACCCTCGGACGGCATTCCTTACCCGCTGTTTGCTTATACAGCCTTGGTTCCGTGGACATTTTTTGCTCAAGGGTTGTCCCAATCGGCGGATAGCCTTGTGGGCCAAGGGAACCTAATCAAAAAAGTTTACTTTCCCCGTCTGGCCATACCATTGAGTACAACCAGCGCCGGGCTCGTCGACTTCTCCATTAGTTTCACGGTCTTATTGGTTCTTATGGCGTGGTACGGCATCCATCCGACACGTCATCTCCTTTGGTTACCATTTTTCCTGTTACTCGCCTTCGCCACATCACTTGGCGCGGGCCTGTGGCTGTCAGCGCTGAACGTGCGGTTTCGGGACGTGAAATACGCGGTTCCGTTCATCGTTCAGTTCTGGATGTACGCGACACCGATTGTGTATCCAAGCAGTCTTCTGCACGGGAAATGGAGACCCGTTTTTGCACTGAACCCTATGGTTGGAGTGGTAGAGGGCTTTCGATGGGCTCTGCTCGGCGCGAAGACGGGCCTAGGTCCGACAATCGCCGCTTCGGCCCTGGCAGCGCTTTTGGTATTGATTGGTGGCGCGTTCTATTTTCGGCGCATGGAAAAAAGCTTCGCGGATGTTGTGTGAGTGTGTGAGTCCTCCGCGGAGCGAGTCACAAGAGCCCGGAGTTCATTGCAAACCCGTGGCGCAAGCTACCGCAACAGTCCAAACGAATTCATTTGCGAAGGCCGCAGGTCTACTTCGCTGCTGGTGTGGCTCTGACCAATGGCGGATCTGTTTTCGCGCGCCCCGAGGTGGCCTGGCGCGGTGTGAAGGATGTGGTTGTTATCAAACCGATCCTCCGCCCCTGAGGCAAAGCGAACAAAGCGAGGAATTCTACACATGCTATTACTCTCGGTTGAAGATGGATACGCTGCCCGTGCGTAATCCGTGCCAATCGCGTGTCGCTGGCTTTTGGAGGGTCGCGGACCAGTTTCCAGCTTTGCGAGAAGTTGCGATGCGGGCCGTAGATATTGGATCCGGCGATGGCCACCTGTGCGCAGAATTGAAAGGTGACGGCTGGCCTGAAGCGATTGGCGTCGAGCCATCCGGAACTCGCGTTAGTCGCGCCCGTGCACTGTACCCGGACATTACTTTCTATGACGGAACGCTCGCGACGTCTGCGCTGAGAAGAGATTCATTCGATTTGGTAGTCATGGAAAGCGTGATTGAGCATTTGCCGGAGCCTCTTACACAGTTGCACGAAGTAAAGAGAATCATGCGGACTTCCGGGCGGCTCGTGATCACAACACCCAACATGGACTCGGGGCACTTCCGGCTGCTTGGCCGGCGTTGGACCGGTATGCTGGCGCCCCATGCTCACATATTCCTCTTCACGGCGAGTTCCCTACGGACAGCTTTGGAACGGGCCGGCTTTCGAGTGGAGGCTGTCGGGAGTTTTGATTTGGAGCGATACACACTGCGCCGGCTAATTTCTCGACTGCTTTCAGGAGATGTTAAGGGGGCGCTATGGCGAGCCCACCAGGAACTAGGAGCTGCTTACGGACACGTGGTAAGTCAGCAAGCCATGCTGTATGCGATTGGCAGAGCACAATAACGATCAGACATCTCAACCTAGTTCCCAGTCAGTTTGGTTCGTTCCAGGCATTTTATTATGTGCGGCATAGCTGGCTTATTCGGGTCTGGTTGGAATCGCTTCCAATTGGAATCCATGATGGCGGTACAACGGCACCGCGGTCCTGACGATTGCGGGATCTTCGTGGATGAGACTCAAACTGCGGGCCTCGCGCATAATCGGCTGAGCATCCTTGACCTTTCAAGCGCTGGCCATCAGCCTATGGCGAACGCGACCGGAGACCTCGAACTCGTCTTCAACGGAGAAATCTATAATTTTCTCGAGCTTCGGCGCGAATTAGACGGTTATCCATTTCGCACGAATACCGATACGGAAGTAATCCTTGCGGCTTATCAGCGTTGGGGCGAATCCTGCGTCGATCATTTCCTTGGCATGTTTGCGTTTCTCGTCTGGGACGCGCGTAGGAGAATGCTGTTTGCCGCACGCGATCGTTTTGGAGTAAAGCCTCTGTACTATGCGCTCCGCCCCAACGGAGGGATCTGGCTGGCAAGCGAGATCCGGGCTTTACACGCAGCCGGCATACCCAGGCAGATAAACGAAGAAATGTGGGCCACGTACTTCGCTTTTGGTTTACACGACCATTCGGAGCATACATTTTGGGAGGGTATATCGAATCTCGAGCCTGGCCATCGGCTCTACTGGAGTGACGGGTGCACCCAGATCGAGCGATGGTATGACTTGCCGGCTGGGGTCGGTTCGGAATTCGATAACAGGCCGCTCGAATTGGTTTGCGCGGAGTATTCCGACCTGCTCGCCGAGAGCGTCCGGTTAAGATTCCGGTCAGACGTCGAGGTGGGGATTAACATCAGTGGAGGCCTTGATTCATCCGCGCTGCTGGGACTGGTGAATCGGACAAACAGCTGTCCGAGCAAGGTGAAGGCCTTTACCTACACCACGGGTGATGAGCGGTATGACGAGCTACCCTGGGTGCGGCGGAACCTGGTACACACTCAGCACCCATCGATCGTGTATCAGCTCGAAGCCCGGGAGATTCCGGATCTCGCTGCGAATGTCCAAACCCATCAAGATGAACCGTTCGGTGGATTGCCCACTCTTGCATACGCGCGTCTTTTTGAAGCGGCCCGCCGAGCTGGTGTGACCGTGCTGCTCGATGGGCAGGGAATGGACGAGCAATGGGCTGGCTACGACTACTATCAGAACGATGGTGGATCAATCGCAATCGCGCCGCTACAAGGAACGTGCGACAAGGCTACTTTTGCTTCTTGCCTAACCCCAGAGTTTCTGGAATGCGCGATCCCCTTCAATCCTCCGAGAGTGTTCCCGGATGCGTTGCGTACCCGGCAGTATATGGATACCCGGTACACGAAGATTCCACGGGTTCTGCGTTTTAACGACCGAGTTTCGATGAGGGCGTCCACGGAGCTGCGCGAGCCGTTCCTGGACCATCGTCTGTTTGAGCTAGCCCTTCGGCAGCCGCCCAGCAGCAAAGTTGCGAATGGCGTGCACAAATGGCTCCTGAGGAGGATCACCCGGGAATTGGTGCCGTGTGAGGTCGTGGAGGCGCCGAAACGCCCCGTCCAAACGCCTCAGCGCGAATGGCTTGCCGGTCCGCTTCACGATTGGACGCAAGCGTGTATCGAAAGCGTTATCGCGGAATATGGCGGCGCGTGGTTCAACAAAGATTCTGTGATCAATACCTGGCACAACTACTGCAACGGGACAAACAGCAACAGTTTTTACGTGTGGCAGTGGATCAGCCTGGCTTTAACGCTACAGAACTGATGTGAAAGGGCCTGTCTCACCAAATGAATCGTGCAGCGATACGAGCGGAGCAGCTTTCTAAGCGATACAAGATCGGGACCACACAACAGCCGTATCGCACCGTGCGGGAGTCTCTCTCGAGAGCCTTGATGGCGCCATTTCGGGCCATCGCGCCGCGCAACGACTACAAAAATATCAGGGAGGAGGATCACACGTTTTGGGCGCTGCGCGACGTTTCTTTCAACGTCAGCCCCGGTGAGGTAGTCGGTGTTATAGGCCGAAACGGCGCGGGCAAGAGTACGCTCCTGAAAGTCCTCTCGCGGATTACAGAACCGACCTCAGGTTACGCTGATCTGTATGGCCGCATCGGCTCTTTGCTCGAGGTCGGCACGGGTTTTCACGGAGAGCTCACTGGCCGTGAAAACGTGTACCTTAACGGCGCAATTCTGGGCATGAAGCGCGCAGACATTGCGCGGCAATTTGATCGGATTGTCGCGTTTGCGGAAGTCGAAAGGTTCATAGACACGCCGGTCAAACATTACTCCACCGGAATGTACCTGCGCTTGGCGTTCGCGGTAGCGGCACATCTTGAGCCGGAAATTTTGCTTGTCGACGAAGTCCTGGCGGTTGGTGATGTAGCCTTCCAGCAAAAGTGTCTCGGCCGGATTGGCGAAGTAGCCGCGGATGGACGGACGGTGCTGTTCGTCAGTCATAATATGGGTGCGATCCGATCACTGTGCCAGAAGGGACTTGTGCTGGATTCCGGCCGTGTGGCATACGACGGCGACATCGGCAGAAGTATCGAAACCTATTTTAGGTTAGCTGGCGCGACGTGCATCCGCACGTGCGAGGATGGCATTCCGATTAGCGGATTTGGACCGATCTCGATTGAGGGGCACGAAGGACCAATAGAGCAAGGTCAGGCGTTCGATCTCGGTACCACATTGAACATTCCCGGGGGAGTCGCAAGTTTCACACTGCTTTGCCTGCTGGAGGATTCTTCTCAACGAAACATCTTCCATATGAGGACTGACAGCCGCGATTTCAAAGCGATCGGGCCGTTAAGTGAGAATTATGCAATTCGATTGCGAGTGCCCGCTCTCTGGTTAGAGCCCGGGATGTATTCGCTTTGGTTCAAGGCTTTGTACTACGGCCAATCGGTTCAGTCGCGCGTCATATCGGACATCTTCCATCTAGATATTTGCGGCCAGAGTAGTGGATGGAACGCCGTATTTTCGCCGCCTGCAGAATGGTTGCTGGAAGCGATTAATGTGCCTCAATCGCAAGTAGAGCAAGTCCAGGCGTGAAACGCCTTGACGGTACAAATCCCGGCTACCGAGACCCGCCACGACCCCGCTAGCTATGAACTGGGAAACGAGTATTGATCTCGCGGACCATGAGGAAAATATAGCTCGTTTGAGCGCACTGGTGACGCGCGTTCAAACTCAATTGACCGCGGCCGAGTTTATTGAGGCAGTTGCTGTTACGTTTCAGGAAGTGCGGAATGGCGAGCCGCACGACGTCATGGGGCAGCGTTTCCGGGCCGCAGGCTCTTTCCCGATGTTTCAAAAGACACTTCATTTGGCGTTGAGCCAGCGGGGCGAGGCACAGTCCATACTGGTCATGGGTTGTGGAAGAGGTTTCGCCGGGGAGTCCGCGGATTTCGCGACAGGCGTTGTGAACGAAATTTTTTCGTCGAAGCGAGCGTCCGTTGCGACTTGTAATCTTTCTTCTGAGTTCTTGCATCAATACCCCGAAACGCTCTTCTCAATTTCACAATTCGCTGGGCAGCAAGCAGCCTTCGATCTCATCGTCACCCACTCACTGCTGCATTACATTCCTGATCTTCGAGCGGCGTTCACGCTGATTCGACGCCTCCTAAAGCCCTCAGGAGGATTGATTTTGAGCCATGAACCGAATGCGCGTTTCTGGAAAGACGACGCATGCCAAGAAGCGGTTCGCACGTTGCGCACAGAGCTCCGCGCTCGACAGTGGCGGCGCCACCTCAGCGTAACAAATCTTTATCGACACTTCCGAGCCACCATGAGCCAAACGGAGCGCATTTCAGACCGGGTGAATCGAAGACTCACGGAACGATACGGGCTAATGGGTTCTCTTGCAGAGAACGAAATCCAAAGGCTAGTTGACATTCACAGACCGGAGGCTGTGCCCGGTGACTTCAGAATTGGGTTAAACGGCTTCGATCCCCAACATCTGACGCAGACCTATCTGCCTGGCTTTCGGCTGATTTGGGCGGGGAGTTCAGGCCACCTCGGTTACGCCTCTTCTTCTTCCTTGCCTCCTAAATGGCGCCACAAGGAAGAGGCTCTCGCAACCAGCCGCCCTCTGGCTGGGTGCGTTTTTACGGCGTACTGGAGCCAAGACACAGCAGCGCTATGAAGATCTGTTTTGTTTGCAATGAATATCCTCCCGCAGAACACGGAGGAATCGGCAGCATGACACGCACAATGGCCCGCGCGCTTGTGGAGGCCGGACATCAGGTGCGCGTTATCGGACTCGCCCGGGCAAATGGAAGTGCTAGCCACTTTGAATTCGATGAAGGAGTACGCGTTTGGCGCTTGAGGGTCCCGCAGGCGCACCTCTCGTGGATACGTGCACGATACCTGCTTTACCAGACTGTTGAATACTGGGCACGATCGGGGCTCATTGATCTAGTGGAAGTCCCGGATTTTGAAGGGATCGCGGCTGGCTGGCCGGCTCTATGCATTCCGGTTATCGCACGCATGCACGGTTCGGCCAGTTACTTCGGCAGTGAAATGGGAAGCCGCCCGAAGCCGTTGACATGGTTTCTTGAACGCGCGTCATTACGACGCGCAAATTTCTCCTGTTCGTGCAGTCGCTACACCGCGGATCGAACAAAGCAGTTGCTCCGGCTACAGCCGTCCGAGATTGTAATTCTTCATAATCCTGTTAGGACGTCTGCCACCCAATCAGAACTGTCCCGCGTTTCCGACCAGGTAGTCTTTAGCGGCACTCTCACGCCGAAAAAGGGCGTCATTTCATTGATCCGTGCCTGGAGCATGGTCTTGGAAAAGTGTCCAAGCGCCGAGTTGCACCTTTTTGGAAAAGATGGCCGCACCGACAATGGCGCTTCCATGCGCGATTATCTTCTGTGGTGCATACCGTCACAGTTTCGTAATTCGGTTCACTTTCACGGGCACGTTACGCTTGAGCGCGTGCGCATCGCATTTCAGTCAGCAACGGTGGCTGTGTTCCCCTCGTATTCAGAGGCATTTGCACTGGCTCCAATGGAAGCCATGGCGGAAGCATGCCCAACGATTTATACGCGGCGCGCCAGCGGTTCGGAGTTGATCGACGACGGAGTTAACGGATTGTTAGTGGAGCCTGACGATCCGAAGGACATTGCGGAGGCGATCGTCCGAATTTTGAAAAACGCGAACGTGGCCGAAGGATTGGGCTACGCGGGTAAACAGTCCATAGAACGCGATTTCTCTTTAGGAACTCTACTTCCGCAGAACGTGAGCTTCTATCTGGAGTGCATCCAGTCGTTTCAGCGACAGGTGGCGAAAAACTAAGATTGGCGTATCACCGCCCGCATTCCTATGACCACATTACAAGAAACAGTCGTTTTTCGAGCGACGGAGAATCGGCTTCCTGCGCTTACCTCATTGCAAGGATGGCGAATCGCTCCTCGGAAAGCTGTTGGATTAGAGGACTGCTGTCTGATCGTCGCGACGTACCAGCGCCCGAAGGTGATCAGAGAGTTGATAGGACGCATGGCCGAGATGCCGAATGTGCCCGCGGAGGTCTTGATCGTAGATGGCTCAGCGGGCACCGAAACCGAATTCGCGCTTTTCGAGCTTTCTCGGTTCGTCAAAATGCCCTTCGAGTTGATGTACGTGCGCAGTCCAAAGGGCTTGACACGTCAGCGGAACGTCGGCGTGGATATCAGCACCAAGCAGTTCTTGTTCTTCTTGGACGACGATGCCATGCCACTTGAAGGTTATTTCTCTGAACTGCGCCGAGTACTGGTGAACGATGCAGAGGAATCGATTTGCGCCGCGGGTGCGTGCATCGTGAACGAAATCGCGAAACCCATTCCTCGGCGATGGCGAATCCGTCGTGCTATTCGACTGATTCCCCGGACGGCACCTCTCGTTTACAACGACGCGGGCACCTCGACACCTGGTGGATTGATCCAGCCGTTTCATGGGATCCGCGACGTTGACATCTTTGCGGGTGGTGCTTGTGCCATCCGGCGAAAGGTTTTTGAGTCGATGCGATTTTCCGAATTCTTCTACGGCTATTCCTGGGGTGAAGACCTTGAAATGTCGCTGCGAATACGCAGCAAATGGCGAGTGGTGTGTTGCGGCGATGCACGAGTAGTGCACTATGGAGTGCAATGCCCGGCAGGAAGACCGGCCGCCTTCGCAAAGGGCCGAATGGAAGTGAGAAACCGCTACTTCATTTGGAGGCGGTACTCTCGAAGAGCAACTCTTCTCAACAAAGTTCGTTTTCACCTTGACCTGCTCTTTCTGTTCTTGATGGACCTGCTTTGGTTTGTCGCTCACCCGCTGAATCGCCAGCATCTCACGCACGCCTGTGGCCTCGCTGCAGGTGCAGTAAGTTGCGTGATATCTCCGCCGGAATGGGACGAGCCCGCGCCAATGCAGCGATACGTCCTCAGAACGACCGAGTGTTTTGACCTGTAGTCCGAAATGTCACCATCAGGCCATTTGAGGGCCGGAAATATGCTCGGGGACCTTCCTCCGTCGATCGTCCGACATCGCATGATCGGGCAACCCAGGCTGCATAGGGATTTGCTTCTTCAATTCGGAGCCTGTGCACTTCCCTTGCCGCCTGCATTTTATCTGGGCCAATTTGCCCTGGGCGGAATGGCGTTTATTTTGGGACTGATGGTCGTTTCGACCTATCACATCTTGCAAAAACGTCCATTCCACTTTCTGTGTCTCCTGACGAGTTCAATTCCACTGCTGGTGTTTATTCGCGGAATCTTTATTTTTTTCAACTCGGTCGTAGTTTTGCTGGGCTGCGGCCTTGCGTGTGCGCTGCTTGTACAAGAAGGCTTCCAAATATTTTGGAAGAAAAAGACTTTGCTGTGCATGGTTACAAGCTCGATCGTGTTTTGGTGGGTCAGCTACCTACTCACGGGAAACTACGAGAGCAACTTGCGCGCGCTTGAATGGTCTTTCTGTGCTGCCGTCGTATTTATGCTGAGCGAGCATCGATCGTATCTGTACACTGCGCTGCTGGGCTGGGGAATTTCGGCAGCAACCGCGGGAATGATGCTTCTTCCTTATGGTGATCGCCTGGGATTCGCCACGATTGGCGGAGTTTCTTTTGGCAATCCGATACTTTTAGGGCTGCCAGCTGCTTTCATCCTTCTTTTATCCATCGCGGAGCGGGGACGGTGGCTTCTACTTGAGAGTCATCCGTTTTGGCGGCTCTCCGTAAGCACCGTTTGCGGAATCTTGCTTATATTTTCGACTTCGCGTGGTAGTTGGGTCGTCGCTATTACTGGCTTAGTGCTCCTGCTTATCTTCGACTCCCGCGCGAGGGCTCCGATGCTCGTGTCGGGATTGATCCTAGTCCTAGCGGGCGCCGCTCTTGCAGGCTCGTCACACCTCCAATCAGCCAATCATTATCTCCTCAAGGCAATCTCCCCAGACACCTCGATGGACTCAAAAACGGATGGACGCATCGAGCAATGGCAGACCTTCCCTACGGTATTTTGGGACTCTCCCGTTTGGGGATTTGGCCCGGGCTCCGGCCGCGCCGTCGCCTATCGGTACTCGGGTATAAACCTCCAATGGCACTCTCTCTATCTGCTGGTCGGTGCGGAAATGGGAATTCTGGGATTAAGCCTTTTGTCGATTTTGCTCGGCTTATTGATTCGAGATGACGTCAGGCATTTTCGCAGATGCCAGGAAATCGTTCCCTTGCTGGGTACCCTTAGCTTTATGCTCTATGGCCTTTCAGTTTCCGGGTTCGATTCCTTGGGGGGTATGTTGCTTGGCCTCGGTTTCATTGGCGGCAATCACGCGAACCTCTGGACTGTACGGAAGCGATGGCACCACGCAGCTCCTCAGGTTTCGGCTGAGTCTGACGCGATCCTGACGGACGCCAGCGGTCTTGAAGAATCGACGCCATCGGTCGAAATAGAGTAGCAATGAGGCTTCTGATCATCTCGCATGTCTCACACTTTCGGCACGCCGATGGTTACCATGCATATACTCCTTACGCCAGGGAGATCGAGATTTGGGCCGATCTGTTTGCTGAGGTTGTGATAGCAGCACCCTGCCGGGACGAACGTCCCCCGGCAAATACCTGCCGAATTAACCGACCAAATGTTCGAGTCGCGCCGCAACTGGAGGTCGGCGGAACGACTTGGCGACACAAGATTGGAATCTGCCTGGCTTTGCTGCCTCTCATCATTACCCTTAGTCGGGAGATGCGGAAGGCGGACGCCATTCATGTTCGCTGTCCAGGTAACCTCGGATTGCTGGGTGCCTTGCTCGCCCCTCTTTTCTCGCGCCGCCTGGTTGCGAAATTCGCCGGGGATTGGAACGGCTCTGCTCACGAGGAGTGGACCGTCCAACTTCAACGAGTCATCTTGGGGTCTGGATGGTGGCGGGGGCCGGTCACAGTTTACGGGAGAAAGCCGGAGCAGCGGCCCCACATTGTCGATTTCTTCTCGTCGATGCTGACCGCTAAGCAACTATCACGCGCGCGCGTCATCTCCACAATCAAACAGCTCAAACCACCGTTTAGGGTCATCTATACGGGTCGGCTCACACGATCCAAGAATATAGACGTGCTGCTGCGCGCCGTTGCAACGCTTAGAGCAGATCGCGTGCCTATAACAGCGACGATTGTGGGATGCGGTCCGGAGCGCGACTCTCTCGAGATGTTGTCGCGAGATCTAAAGATTGCGGATCATGTTCATTTCGCAGGGGCGGTTTCTCCCGAAGGGGTACTGCGTCATTTAGAGAAATCCGATGTTTTTGTGCTTGCGTCGAGCACGGAAGGTTGGCCTAAGGCAATGACCGAGGCTATGGCCTTCGGATTGATCTGCATCGGAAGCAATCTGGGATTAATTCCGACGATTTTGGGCGACGGTCGGGGACTCACAGTGCCTCCTCGTGACGTGCCGGCTTTGAGTGAAGCCCTTCGAAGCATTATTTGCGCCCCCGAGAACTGCGAGGGCATGCGCGCTCGGGCCTCCGAGTGGGCCCAGCGATTCTCTCTCGAGAGTATGAGGAATGAACTACGCGCTCTCCTCGTTCGGTCGTGGAATCTTGGGGACGTTAATTTTCCGCAACGCTATAAAGCTACCCTCGTCGAATGAGCACAAAATCAATGCCCGGTGTCCTGCACGTGGTTGACAGTCTCGACTTAGGTGGAACCGAAAAGGTCGCAGTCAACCTTGTAAATCATATTCCGCCAGACCGTTACCGCCCGTATTTGTGTAGCACTCGCCGGGCCGGCCCACTTACCTCCGCAGTGCGAAAAGGCGTTCGGTACCTCGACTTGGAGCGACAGTCCCGATTCGATCTCGCCGCACTGCGCAGATTGCGGCGATTCATTCACCAGGAGGATATTCAGCTGCTTCATCTCCACGCAAGCTCATTGTTCCTCGGGCGACTAATATCGCTGCTGCCACGTCCTCAGCGACTGCATGTCATCTGGCATGATCATTACGGTCGATGCGAGTGGAATGATCGCCCAACCGGGCTGTATCGGCTCGCGGTTATGGGGGCTGCTGGCGTGATCGCCGTTAATCATAGGCTTGTGGACTGGGCTCGCCAGGAACTGCATGTGCCTCTGCAGCGCGTTTGGTACGTTCCGAATTTTGTGCTGCCCGCAGAGACGACGGCGATGCCACGGCAAGAACTGCCTGGTTCCAAAGAATCGAGAATTGTTTGCGTCGCCAACCTGCGCCCGCAGAAGGATCATCTGAATCTAGTTCGAGCAATGGCAATCGTCTGCAGGAGGTACCCCAAGGCGCATCTCCTGCTTGTTGGAGCAGCGGTTGACGAAAACTACGCGCGCTTGGTCCGTCAAGAAGTGATCGACCTCCATCTGCAGAAAAACATTACATTCCTCGGACAGGTCGCTGAAGTCGCAACTGTCCTGCCAGCGTGCGATGTGGGTGTCTTGAGCTCCGCATCGGAGGGTCTGCCGTTGTCGCTGCTCGAATATGGCTGGGCTGGCATCCCAGCGATTGCCACATCGGTTGGACAGTGTCCTGAGGTTCTCGACTACGGGAAAGCTGGCATCCTCGTCGAACCAGCGTCTCCGGAGCCGCTTGCCGCTGCGATCCAGTTTCTGCTTGATTCGGCGGAACAGCGCCGCGAAAACGGCCATCGATTGCAGCAATTTGTTCGCAGAACGTTCGATCCCGCAGCAGTGATGGAGCAGATCTGCCGAATCTATGCCTCGGTCCTTACGGAAGGCGCACAATGATGTCTCCACGCCTGCTCATCGTCGGCAATTTTGTGTCCTCTCACGGCTGCAGCCGAGGCGTCTGCGAAGAACTGGCGCCCAGACTTCGAGCGTCAGGATGCAGCGTGCTCACGACTTCGCGTCGGCGTTCACGGCCCGCGCGGCTTATGGACATGCTTTACACGGTTTGGCGGCGTCGCCACGACTACGATGTCGCACAGGTGGACGTCTATAGTGGCCGATCTTTCTTGTGGGCCGAAGCGGTGTGTTGGGTTCTCCGCCGCCTAGATCGGCCCTATGTTCTGACATTGCATGGCGGTGATTTGCCAACCTTTGCACGGAGAGCTGGTCGGCGTGTAACGGCTTTACTGCGTTCGGCAGCCGCCGTTACCGTTCCCTCGCCTTACCTGCTAAATCGAATGACCGAATACCGAAGGGATCTGACCCTACTGCCAAATGCACTCGATCTCCGCGCCTACCGGCACACCGTCCGGCGCCCGGTGCAACCGCGCCTCGTGTGGGTGCGCGCGTTTCACCAGATCTATAACCCAGCCATGGCCCCTCGAGTCATCGCGAGATTGAAAGACGAGTTCCCCTCTATTCGCTTAACGATGGCCGGGCCAGACAAGCGCGATTCGAGCCGCGAAGCCACGATGACGATAGCCAAAGAATGCCGGGTGGAATCACACCTGGAAATACAAGGTCCGCTGCCAAAAAAATCCGTACCTTGTCTTCTAAACATGGGCGATATTTTTCTGAACACCAGCCGAGTTGATAACACACCCGTAAGTATTCTCGAGGCTATGGCCGCGGGTATGTGCGTAGTGAGCACGGAAGCAGGTGGCATCCCATATTTGCTTAACAACGAAGAAGACGCTCTCCTCATTCCAGTAGATGATCATAAGGCCATGGCGCAAGCGGTGCGGCGTCTACTCACAGATCCATCCCTGGCCGAGCGGCTCCAGACTGCCGCTCTGGCCAAGGTGCGCAATTTCGACTGGAGCGTTGTGCTGCCGCAATGGCGAACATTGCTCACCGCAGTAGCCATGGGCGCGCTTAGAGATAGCGGCCCGATATCTGATACTTGCTCCGTCAATATCACGTAACAACTAACTCATCGCAATAAACCCCTCCTCAGGAAGGGATCGCTGGAGGAACTGACACGCAGATGCCCATTGCCATCACATCGCTCGAATCCGAAAAGCGAGTCTCTCGCACTCGCGTAATCAGTGCTGTTCTAACCGCCATTGCTTTCATCGCCTCAACCTTGATCCTTTGGGCCACGCGCGGTTGGGGCATTGGGATTACAGCCGATTCTACTGTGTACATTGGTGCGGCACGTTCACTTCTATCTTCAGGAACCCTGCAGGACGCGGACTCTATCGGCCGCCCAATCCCATTGGTTCACCAAGCTCCTCTTCTGCCGATACTTCTAGCGACGATAAGCCGAATCTTTCGAATTGATCCCGTCTCATCGGCGCGCTGGCTGAGTGCCATCCTATTCGGAGTCAATACCGCCCTGCTGGGCGTAATCGCCTGGCGGTTTGTGAAGTCCGCTTGGATTGGCTTGGCGGCTGCACTGCTCGCTCTGATCGCCACGCCAATGATCGATTACCACCTTATGGCCCTGAGCGAGCCTCTTTACCTTTTTTTCTCTCTGAGCACTCTGTTTCTGCTATTGCATTATTCATCTGACTTCCAGTTGCGATGGTTACTGTTTGCCGGCGCCGTGAGCGCTTTTGCATTTCTCACGCGTTACGCGGGAATAGCCCTGGTAGGCACCGGCTTCTTCGCCTTACTGTTCCTTTGCCGCAGGAACCCGGCTCGAGCTATTCGGCACCCATTGACATACCTTCTGATTGCTTGCTTGCCTATGGCCGCGTGGCTACTCCGAAACTTAGCTCTGGCTGACTCGGTATCTGACTATTCCATGGGTAAGGCGTTTGGCGCTCACACAACCTTCGGCGCGGTGGCCTTAGGTTTGGACACAGTTTCTGCGTGGATCTTGCCTGGTTTTGTGCCACGGCCTTTGCGAATTGGAATCGCAATGGCGTCAATCCTATCGTTAATAATTATCTGCTACTGGCAGCGGTTCAGAAACGCGCGGGCGACAGCGTCGTTGTCCTGGTTGGATTTACAACGTGCCAAACTTTTGGGCCTGGCATCTCTGTTTATTGCCTGCAACCTATTGTTGTTGTTCGTAGTCGCCTCATCGGTGGACGAAACCCTAAGGCTGGACGACCGTATTCTTGTACCTCTACTCTGCCCAGCGATTCTTCTCTTGCTTTGTAGTCTGCAGCTGACGTCGGCTTCACGGTCCACCTCTAACCGCCTTTGGATTGTGCCTGCTTTGATCATCGGACTAAGTTTCGTAACGAACTCCGTCCGCAGCACGATTCATCTGCTTGCCGCCGCACATTCTGGTTCTGGCTACGGAGCTAAACGATGGCGGAACTCTCCCGTCATTCGCCAACTGCAATTGATGCCCGATAAGATTCCGATTTATACGACGCTTCCCTCCTGCGTTCGCTTTCTGACCGCGCGGCCGGCGCGGCTCTTGCCGAACACCTACGATTCTCGGACTGGGCGAGAAAACCTAGACTATCGCGATGAGATTTCTAGGATGCGGAGTGAATCGAGGTCGCCAGGTATTGCCGTCGCCTACTTCAAAGGAGACAGCCGCCGACCGTTCCTTTACGAGAGCGAAATGGAACGCTATATGGATCTCCACCTTGTAGCGCGTGACGACACAGGATCGCTCTATCTGAGCTCAACGGCGTTAGAAAACAGAATAGCGGTCAAAGGAGACCAGGAAACTCGCGAGACTGACCGGAAACTGCATCTGGACGAATAAACATGCCAACTGCGGGAACCCATAGCAGCACCGGCCCATTTACTCTTGTTCTATTGGTGCCCGACGGCGTTGGTTTCCGAAATTTCGTATTTGGCAAATTCTTGGCGGAAGCGAACAAAGTGAGCAGGATTCACTTGTTTCATCTAATGGAGGACGAGAATCTGCCTCATGAGGTCAGCAGACGAAACAATTCCGTAAAATGGCATAAGCTCTTACCGTTCATCGAGCGGCCGATGCCATTCTTACTGCGGCAGACTTTAATGGCCGCGCAGAGAAACTGGGTTGATACTCCGCCGAACCGTGCGGCGCTGAACGAACCAATCCGTGGTTCGATTCGGCGGCGTTCCGCGATCGGATTAGCCCGCCGAGTAGGCCGTGCGACAGCCTCACCAAAGTGGATGCGTCGCATTGAACAGGCCCATAGCTCTGTGGTGGGCCGCTCAATCGAAGTGGATCACTTCAGACAAGTTTTCCAAGCAATTCGTCCCAACGTGGTCTTCTCCTCGAACCAAAACCCACTTTTTGTAATCGCGCCGGTACTTGCCGCAAAGCAGCTCGGCATCCCAACCGCGACCTTCATTTTCAGTTGGGATAATCTCAGCACCAAAGGACGCATTGCGGCCCCTTTCGATCATTTCCTTGTGTGGAGCGAGCACATGCAGGAGGAACTCCGTCGCTTCTATCCCGATGTTTGTGCTGATCGAATCCATGTTATCGGGACACCCCAGTTCGAACCCTACGCCGATAAGACACTCCTGTGGTCACGTGCGGAATTCTGCCGCCGTGTCGGCGCTGACCCGATAAAGCAACTCATCTGTTTTTCCGGCGGCGACGCTGAAGTTTCCAAGGCTGATCATTTGCACTTACGGACACTAATGCAGCTGATTCGGGCCGGCGAAGTGCGTGGGGAGCCCCAGGTACTCTTGCGCCCTGCGCCGAGTGATCGGGCGGAACGTTATGAATCAGTGCGGAGCGATTTTCCGGAACTTATTTACGCGCCACCCGCGTGGGTCCGCGCCAAATCACCCTATGGCGAATACTTTGGCCTGACGCCATCCGCTGAAGACGTGCAATTCCTTGCCAACCTAACCCATCACGCCGATTTAAACATTAATTTTGCGTCCACAATGACACTGGATTTTGCAATTCACGACAAGCCCGTGATCAACGTCGTCTTTGAGGTTAGTGATCCACCGTTGTTTGGGACTTCCATGTGGGAGTTCGTTCGTGGGTTCGGACACTATAGTCCGGTCGCGCAGCTAGGAGCAGCACGGTTTGCACATACCGTGGACCAACTGAAGGCCCATATTAATGCATACCTTAGCGACCCGGCCCTAGACCGTGCGGGACGGCGCCGATTCGTTGATCTTGAAGTGGGCGCCCCGATTGGACAATCCAGCGAACGCATTATCCATGTTCTACAGCAGTTCGCATTTGCATCGTGACCAAAAGAATAGCCTGTCCGGCGTTCACCAGTACACATCCTAAGCCATGAGTTCTCACCACCACGAAAGCTCACCCCTTCAACGCATCGCAGTGGTCGGACTAGGTCTGAATTCTTATACGAATCCAAACGTGGTCGACGCACTACGCCGATCGTTCTGCGGCTGCCACATTGATTGGATCGACCTAGGACCCTTAGTTATGCGGCGTAACTTGATGTCACTTCTCCTCTGGAGCTATGCCACCGTGGAGTTTGCGCGAGAAGTCGGTCTCAACCCACGCCAGCTGAAGCGCCGCCGTCACTGGACGACCTTTTTGTTTAGACAGCGGAGTCTTACGGCTTCCAAGAATCTAGCTCGAAGCCACTACCTATTCTCTATGCAAATCCAATCGACATTCGATGCCAGCGTGGCCGGCCTGCCGCATTTCGTGTACACAGACAACACGATGTTGGCTAACTTGCAGTACAACGCCACCCACAGAACAGATCTCCCAGTCACCGACCAATGGATCGCTCAGGAGCGGCGACTCTACCAGAACGCTCGCGCGTGTTTCGTCATGAGCCACAATGTGGCCCGCTCCCTAATCACGGACTACGGATGCCCCCAAGATAAAGTCGTCTGCGTTTACAGTGGGCACAATGCCCCAGTCAGGATCAACGCAGATAAAAAATACGATCAGAAAAATATCCTGTTTGTAGGCGTAGATTGGGAACGAAAAGGCGGGCCAGAACTGCTCGCGGCTTTCCGCTTGGTCCGCGAGCGGATTCCTGATGCAACGCTCACCATTGTCGGCTGCTCTCCGCAAATTGATGAACCAGGCTGCCATATTGCGGGTCGCGTCGCACCTTCCGAGGTCAGCCGCTACTACGCTGATGCCTCAGTGTTTTGCATGCCCACGCGCCAAGAACCATTCGGCATCGTTTTTGTAGAAGCCATGGCCCACCATCTCCCCATTGTCGCGACCGACGTGGGAGCAATTCCCGACTTCGTATCGAACGGACACAATGGCTTCCAGGTTTCGCCCGGAGACACTCAGGGCGTGGCCCGTGCTCTGATCCAGTTGTTGAGCAATCCCCTGCTGTGTCGGCAGATGGGCGAACGCAGTCACGCCGTATCGAAAATCTACACTTGGGACAATGTGGCTGCCACTATGCGCACTGTGATTAAACGCTTCGTCTCGAGGCTGGAATAGCCGGGCGTTAGCATGGGTGTTCATCACCAAGAGGGCGGAGGCACACGGCGAATTGCCATGCTCGGCATCGGTTCATTTTCCTTCATCAACCCCCAATTAGCCGACGCCCTGTCTAAGAGATTTGATCACCATCGGCTTGACTGGATCGATCTGAACTCCCTGCTTAGACTGCGCACGCCTCTACTCATGCCATTATGGAACTGCAGTCATGCAATCCGGGAGTTTGCCGGAGCGGGTCTTAGCCTGCGGCAACTGGTGTGGCGTCGCCACTGGACGACCTATTTGTTTAGACAGCGGAGTCTTACGGCGGCTATTGAGGTTGCGCGGCGGCGATACTCATTTTCGATTCAAACGCAATCACTTTTCGATGCCAGCGTGGCCGGCCTGCCGCATTTTGTGTACACAGACAACACGATGTTGGCTAACTTGCAGTACAACGCCACCCACAGAACAGATCTCCCGGTTACCGACCAATGGATCGCTCAGGAGCGGCGGCTTTACCAGAATGCTCGCGCGTGTTTCGTCATGAGCCACAATGTGGCCCGCTCCCTAGTCACAGATTACGGATGCGCCCAAGATAAAGTCGTCTGCGTTTACGGTGGGCACAATGCCCCAGTCAAGACGAATGTAGATAAGAAGTACGATCAGAAAAATATCCTGTTTGTAGGCGTGAATTGGGCACGAAAAGGAGGGCCGGAACTGCTCGCGGCTTTCCGCTTGGTCCGCGAGCGGATTCCTGATGCAACGCTCACGATTGTCGGCTGCTCTCCGCAAATTGATGAACCAGGCTGCCATATTGTGGGCCGCGTCGCACCATCCGACGTCAGCCGCTACTACGCTGATGCCTCTGCGTTTTGTATGCCCACGCGCCACGAACCGTTCGGCATCGTTTTTGTGGAAGCCATGGCTCACCATCTGCCCATTGTGGCGACAGACGTGGGGGCAATTCCCGACTTCGTATCCAATGGACACAATGGCTTCCGCGTTTCGCCTGGAGACACTCACGGACTGGCCCATGCTTTGCTCCAGTTGTTGAGCAATCCTCTGTTGTGTCGGCAGATGGGCGAACGCAGTCACGCCGTATCGAAAATGTACACCTGGGACAATGTGACCGCCACTATGCGCACTGTGATTCAACGCTTCGTCCCGCGCCTGGAATAGATTCCACAACAACTCTGTCGATTACCGTAACAGTATTAAAGCTGAGTCGGACATGCGAACTATTTCCGTTATAGTGCCGTGCAGAAATGAGATTCGCCATATTCGGGATTTTCTCGAGTCACTTTTAGCACAGGAACTGGACGCAGATCTTCAATGCGAATTCTTGATCGCCGATGGCATGAGCAACGATGGCACTCGGAATGTCTTGTGCGAGTGGCAAGGAAGGTTCGCGGGACTGGTGGTTTTTGACAATAAAGACCAGACCGTGTCGAGCGGACTGAATGCGGCCATCTGCCGGGCGCACGGTGAAATCGTGATTCGCATGGACGTGCACGCTCAGTATGCGCCCGATTATATCGGGCGATGCGTCGCGGCTTTGGACCAAACACAAGCTGACAATGTGGGTGGCCCGGCTCTGACTCGCGGGTTCACCTATATCCAGCGGGCCATCTGCTTGGCCTATCACTCAAGATTCGGCTGTGGCGGAGCTCATTTTCATGACCCGACGTATGAAGGTTACGTTGACACAGTCACATACGGGTGCTGGCGAAAATCCACCCTTGAAAGCCTAAGTCTATTCGATGAGGCCTTCGTCCGAAACCAAGACGATGAACTGAATTTGCGACTGCTACGACGTGGAGGAACAATTTGGCAGACACCGAAGATCCGTTCCTGGTATCAGCCACGCTCCTCCTTGATGGCACTGGCCCGACAATACTTTCAATATGGGTACTGGAAAACGCAGCTGCTCAGGAAGCATCGGATTCCCGCTTCTTTGCGGCACCTTGTGCCTGGTATTTTTGTAGCCGCACTAATGATATTGGGCGCCACGGCCCCCTTTCTAACGCTGAGCGCCTACCTGTTTGCAACAGCTGTCGCGGTATATGGACTCGCGAGTATTACCGCTAGCCTGATAGCCTGCCGGACAGCGGATACCTTATTGCTCCTTCCGGTCATGCCGCTCGTCTTCGCTGCCTATCACCTATCGTATGGAGTCGGTTTTCTGAGCGGACTATGGCATCCCGCTGCCGGCTGCAGGCCGCCCCGAATGTTCACAGCCTTGAGCAGATAGCCGCGCAATTCGACACACACCTACCTTCGGGGGGTTGCGCCTGGAAAATAAATCAACGAGCGGCGACGTAATGGCGATGCGGACCCCACATCCTGCGCGGAGCCGTGAGGCAAGCTGGGACTGGAGACATCAGTTGGAGCGACTATATCCCTACGTTCCAGTGTGGGCGCAAAACCTAGGTATCACACTCTACGGCATATCGTATCGACGCGAGCGCCTTGGAGGCACTTTCGACAAGTGTGTCGTAGAATTTCGCGCGAGAGACCGGTGGCCCGATGAACGCATGCGGGCATTCTTGGAGGAACGACTACGGTTGGTGCTTTCCCATGCGTTCCGTGAGGTCCCATATTATCGTAAGCGATGGAAAGCGGAGGGATTAGAAAGCAAAGACGTCGAGAGACTGCCACTTTCGCAGCTCCCGCGAATACCTATAACTCCAAAGTTCGATTTGATCGGAAATGCCAATTCATTTTTGGCGGAAGATGTCCTCGCAACAACCAAGCTCCACCATTATTACAGCAGCGGCAGCGCCGGGACCCCTATCACAAGCATTATCAGCTCAGAAGATCATCAGCGATTCCTCGCTGCCCGCGAGGCAAGGTCGTTCGGTTGGGCCCGAAGCAGTTTGCGCTGGCCTCGCGCCATGATCGGGGGAAGGCAAGTAGTTCCCGGCCATGAATCGGGCCCTCCGTATTATCGATATAATCGCTGCGAACGACAGATCTATTTTTCTGCCTACCACATCAGCAGAGCTCGCGTCCTGGACTATGTCGCCGGATTTCACCGCTATAGGCCGAAGGTTCTAACCGGATACGCCCATTCCTATTACACCCTAGCGCGTATGATGCTCGAGAAAGGCGTAAAACTTGAATACACACCCACCGCCCTCATACTGGGATCAGAACAGTTAACTGCGGAAATGAAAACTGCTATTCAGGAAGCATTCCGCGCCCGTCCGTACGAAGAGTATGGCGCCGTTGAGAATTGCATGTTGGCTACAGAGTGCGAAAGCGGCAGTTTGCACATGAATCCCGACTTCGGCATTGTTGAAATCGTGGACGAACAAGGCATGCCTGTTCCCGCCGGCGCAGAAGGCCGGATTGTGTGTACGGGACTTCTCAGCAATGCGCAGCCGTTGATCCGTTATGACATCGGCGATATCGGAGTAATGTCCGAATCAAAATGCATTTGCGGACGTGATCAATTGCCCGTACTTCGGGAAATCGTCGGGCGAGTTGAAGATGTGATCGTCGGCCGCGACGGACGGCAAATGGTTCGTTTTCACGGGCTCTTCATCAATTTACCGCACGTCCTTGAGGGTCAAGTTATTCAAGAAGAATTGGATTTTGTTCGAGTCCGGGTGGTTACCAAACCCGGTTTCGGCCACGAAGAGCGGCAGCTCATTTATCGGCGAATGCAGGAACGCTTGGGCAAGATCCGCGTCGAAGTGGAGTGCGTCGAAGGAATCGAGCGCACGCATCGGGGAAAATTCCGCGCAGTGATTTCTCGCCTATCAGCGGATGCGCGTCAATCGGTGCTAGCAGCTTCGGCGGCTCCCGGAAGGCACTGACCACGCACGGTCATCTTATATTGTTCTAGGGCCGACAGTGAACCCGACTTGGATTAAGACCTTGCGTCGATTCGGTTTGCGGGGAAAGCACTTCGCTCAACTAGCCAAGCCTCTGCGCAGGCTATCACACGCCAAGTTGCTGCCGCCTGGAATATCGAGGTGGATTCCTGTAGATGAGACCTTTCGCGTGGTCTGCGGATCGAATGAAGCGTTCTCATATTCCCTCTCCAGCGCGTGGCCAGATGGCTATGGTCGAGCGCTTTATTGGCGCGGCATCGCTGCGTGTGAGCCTGAGACCATAACTGTATTTCTAGACCAAGTCCGTAGGGCTCGGCTGTTTCTGGACATAGGAAGCCACACCGGCATTTACACCTTGCTAGCATGCGTCAGGAACCCGAATCTTAAAGTATTCGCGTTTGAACCTGTGCCGGAGGTGCGAACGGTACTTGTCAGAAATCTTGAAATCAATGGCTTCGCAGTTCGTTGCTCAGTGCGGCCAGAAGCGCTTAGCGACCATTGTGGAACCGCGCAGTTCCATGTTCCGGTCTCTCGCGATATGGCGAGCCTCGATCCACGAGGCTTCCTTGGTCTTCCCGGCCGCTTGATCGAAGTAGATATCCGCACTGTCGATAGCCTAATCGAACGTGGAACGATCGTCGATTTGGTCAAGATTGATGTCGAAGGATTTGAGGATGCTGTCTTGCGTGGGATGGAGCGGATACTCGAAGAATCGCGGCCACGCATCATTTTTGAATGCCTGACGCAGACAGCCGCACAAAAGGTGAGCAGGGTGCTCGCAGATCACCCTTACACTTTCTACCGGCTGGCTCGGCATGGACCAGAACAGATCACTCATATAAGTCCTGACGGTAACGGTGGTAATCGCAATTTTTTGGCCGTGCCTCGTAGATCAAATCCATCGGGAGATAAACATGGACTCGTTCAATAGTTCCCTGCGGATAACTAATCCCGTTCGGCCATTTCTAAGGATAGCTCTGGAAAAGACTATCTTCCGGGAGTATCGCGAACGGATAGAACGTTTCAACTGGAATGCTCGCTTGCTCAAAACGCTCCAGGAATTCTCATCTTCACCGATTTTGGCAGGTCGCGAGGAGATGTACGACCATCTCAACATTTCGCGATTTCGGAGCGGACTCCTAGCGATAGACTTCTTGGAATTCGGCGTCTTTCGCGGAGAGAGCTTAAGGAAATGGTGCGGTCTGAACAGGCATCCTGACACCCGGTTCTTTGGTTTCGATTCATTCGAGGGCTTACCAGAAGATTGGATAGCGGGTTGGCCTAAGGGCACGTTCAGCACGGGAGGGAAGCCTCCCGAGCCCTGCGATCCGCGCGTACAGTTCGTGGTCGGGTGGTTTCAAGATTCCCTTCCAACGTTTCTGGCGTCGTTTAAACCGAGGAATCAGATCGTAATCCATAGCGACTGCGACCTATATTCTTCGACACTATACTGCCTCACGACAATCAATAGGTTCTTGCCACCCGGAACAATCATTGTATTTGACGATTTCCACGACCCCATTCACGAATACAGGGCGCTTACTGACTATTCTTCCGCCTATCGTCGAGACTTTCGTATCGTTGCAGCCACTGCGCGGTTTCGACAAGTTGCGATCGAGCTGTAGACCTGACGACGCCCACTTAATTATTCCCGGCCGACGTCGCCTTGAGTTTAATTGACGGCGGGATGGCGTCGCGCACGGTCATTTGCAGGAGCACGAACGTTCCAAATTCGGGCGCCGTCGGCTTCGGCGAATTTGGCACGGCGCCGTACGGTTGCGCGACCGTCCGGCCCGTCATGGGAATATTGATCGATCCCCCGTTGTACGTTCCCGAAACCACCGGAGCACCGAAGAAGTCTTGCGCATTGCGCAGCTCGTAGCGCTTGCCCACCGCTAGCACGCTGGACACATCCACTCCAACGGTATTTGCTAGGTTCCAGTTGTAGATGGTGATGTTCGCGCGTCCCGCTTCATATTGATTCGGCCGCACAAACACCCACGTTCCCTTCGGCCCTTCCGCACTCGCCGTGCTATTCCTGTCTAACCCTGTTGTCGACTGCCAACTCGCAAATGTCTGGTTCTGCGAGTTCAGCTGAAAGCCTCCCCCGTAATAAGTGTTGTTGTCCCAGGTGTAGGTGCTCGGCTGCAGGTTCCCTGCCGCCAATGTATAACCCCGTTTACTGTACGCGGTGTTGCCCGTAAAGGTGACGCCCTTCCAACTAAACGCCACTAGGGCCGGATTCCCGCCGATCCAGTAGTTGCCCATCGCGATCAGATTTAGAGCTGGCAGCGGTTCACCCCAATCCAGAGCCGACATGCCCGCACCATGCGCTGGTGTGTGATATGTATAGTTGTTCGTCACCGTGATGTTTTGCGGTCCATGTCCGCCCGTAATTAACAAGTTGTACTGATGATTTCCGGCCAGAGTACCAGAATTGAAGATAGTATTTCCATTAAACACATAATTTTGCACATAGGCGGCCGGCGATCCATAACATTGAATACCTAGACCAAAGCCCTGGAAGATAATGTTATCGGAAATGGTCTTCACTCCCGTCTGGTTCTGCGTGTAGATGCCGTGTCCGTGGCCTCGGTCCGTTCCTTCCCATCCGTTGTTGTAAATCAGGGAGCCGTAGATTTCCGAATTCTGGGCCGGCACCCAAAACTCAAATCCTTCCGCAGCATCGTGCACGACTAGATTGATGAATTTTGTCCCTGGCCCAAAAATCGTGAACGCCGTTGGAAAATTAGATGGAGGATTTTGTCCACTCGTATTGGAATTGCGGTCGCGAATTGCTTTATTCGCGATTTCAAATCCCCAGAACCACGTGTTGGATCCATTGACTCTGATACCGCCGTTCACGGTAGCCCGCTCATTCGGGTACTGACGGACAATCACGGGCTGTGCGCTCGAACCATTCAGATTGCTGGTATAGATCGTCGCTCCATTGCCGTAGACACCATCGCGAAGCCAGATTGTGTCGCCCGGCTGAACTGCGGAGGGTTGGTTGAGAGCTGTTTGCAAATCCCACGGATTATCGACGCTGCCATCGCCGAATGAAGAACCGTTCGACGCAACATAGTGCTGGCCTGCGGCGCGATTTAGAGGGGTGTCGCTGGGCTCGCCCGAATATTTCGTTTCGAGCGGAGATCCTAGGTCCGCGGCTGCCGCACCGCTGCCTTCTGATCCAAGGGTGTCTATGTTTGTGACAAAACCTGGGCCGCCGGCGGCCACATATCCATGACTCGCGCCATTCAAATCCCTGCTCACCCAGAACGAATAGAGTTCGCCGTCGGTAAGGTAAAAACGGAATTCAACGGGTTTCCCGGCGAGCCCTGAGAGACTCTTCACGCCCTTCCAAGTGACTTGCTGCAGGGTTTTGTCTACTCTCAGCGGTGCGGAATTCTCCTTCGTAAATGGCGCAATAACCTTACCTGCACGGTCCAGAATTTCCACACGCAAGCTTCCATGGGCAGCGCCTACATTCACAAACAAGTATTTCCCAGAAAAGCGAACAGGTCGTGTGACAAGTACGCCCTCCGTTGCACCCGCGTCCATCGACCAGAAACCGTCCCTCCGGAGTACCGCTAACCCGGTTGATCCCCCGCCCACGGCTGGCTTTCGCAAACTGCGACCACTGAAATAAAACCAGAGTTCATCGCCCACCACTAGAAATCCGCCACCCGACGATTGCGTGTTATACGCATTCCATGTGCCCTGAACATTAGTTGCGGCTATAAAGGCATTGCGGTCGCCTCCTCGCGTCGGGCGCACCCAATTGAAACCATCTCTGCTGAAGCCTACGCCGAGTTCTACCAAATCAGGCCCCGGTCCGTAAGACGAGTCATAGTCAGCGCCCGGATTGAACCAACTGAATAGCCCAACCATCACGCTTTCATATGGCACTGCGTCCAGATTGTAGAGTTCTGGCAGCGCGCCCCCGGGTCCGGCATACGGCGGATCATCCTCGTCGGGGCCCGTCCAAAACGTGTCAACTGGATTGACGGGCGTCCAATTCATGAGATCACTGCTTTCAGAATAGTAACGAATTCGGCTGTACCGACTTTGCCTTTTGGAAGTGGCAGGGAGGGTTGCACGCGCGCGAGCGCTGTTCACCCAAACCTTCCGGAAAGGGTTCCAGAAAACCGTCGTTCGATCCGATACAGAATTAATCGTCTGTGGCTGCGGTTCACTCCAGTGAATTCCATCCGGAGAAAAATAGATATTGATCAGTGGCGCGTGCGCCAGGGCGAACGCCTTAAATTTACGACTCGGATCTGGATCGTTTAAATCCATCCATACAGTATCGGAGTCACGTCCCCCGCCAATTTGAAGAACAGTGTTTGTCCCTGGTATCACTGCACTGGCGAGTGTCGGCTTGATCCATTTTTTCCCGTCGATGGAGTATGCGTAGGAGATCATGTTCCCATAGCTTCCGAGATACCACATCTTGAACAAATGATCAGCAGGGTCATACCAGACACCGTCGCTATACGGGAACGCTAATCCTTTTAAATCAGGCCCTCCAGGTGAGAGGACAGGATTGTTCGCGTGCATCGCGGGGCGATGTGCAGTTCGGGTCAATGACGTCTTCAAGATTAAGAAATCATCGACGAAAAGCTGCCGCCCGACGTCAATTGGAATCACGGCCGGTGGGCTCGTGATATAGGAAGGTATCTGGTTCTCCTGATTCGGGCTTCGACGCGGCGGCCACGGTTGGGCAAGCCGAATCCCATTGTAAAGCGTGGTTTGAGCGGAAGCCGTCTGACAAGTACAGAAAGACAGAATCAGGAAATAGTAAAGCCACCTCCACGGAATGGCTTTGCCATTATTACCTTGAGGCGCCACCGAGCCTTGCGGGCTGGTGTCCCGTTCGTAGGACGCCGCGCCCCAGAGTCTGTGGCATTGTGTCATGGGATTTTTTTACAAAAAAGGAATTTTTCAGCGGCTTGACTTGTTTGGGCGGGAGTACCACGTAGAGAATACGTCAACGCTGACCCTAACTCAATAACAGAAATGGATTCGCGGAATTCGCTCTCGAGAGCGAATTCCGCGAAGTTGCGTTTTAGAGTATAGCTATTGTTCCAGTAAAACGAAGGCCCCAAAACCAGGGCCGACCGGCTTCGGTTGATTTGGCACGACGCCTTGGGGTTGCGCGACTATTAATCCCGCCATGGGAATGCTGATCGAACCTCCGTTGTACGTCCCCGAGAGCACCGGAGCACCAAAGAAGTCCTGCGCATTGCGCACCTCATAGTGCTTGCCTAGGGTCAGCACATTGGACACGTCAACTACAACCGTACTCCCCAGGTTCCAATTATAGATCGTGATGTTCGCTCGTCCCGTTTCATACTTATTCGGCCGCACGAATACCCACGTTCCGGTTGGTGCGCTGGCAGTTGCTGTGCTGTTCTTGTCCAAGCCGGTTGTTGACTGCCAACCCGCAAAGGTCGTGCCCCCCGAGTTCAGCTGAAAACCGCCCCCGTAGTACTTGTTGTTGTCCCATGTATACGTGTTCGGCTGAAGATTCCCGGCCGACAACGTATAGCCGCCTTGACTATAGGCGGTATTTCCCGTGAAAGTGGCGCCCTTCCAGTTGAATGCCAGGATTGCCGGATTTCCGCCGATCCAATAATTGCCCGTCGCGGTTAGATTGGTAGCAGTCAACTGCCCACCCCAATCCAAGGCCGACATGCCGGTGTTATCGGAGGGTGTGTGATAGGTGTAGTTGTTCGTCACGGTGATGTTCTGCGGCCCGTGTCCACCCGTAATCAACAGGTTGTATTGGTGATTCCCCGCCAGAGCACCCGAATTGAAAATCGTGTTGCCGTCAAACACGTAATTCTGCACGTAGGCGTTCCCGGAACCGTAGCACTGGACGCCTTCTCCAAAGCCTTGAAAAATGATGTTGTCGGAGATCGTTTTCACGCCCGTTTGATTCTGAGTGTAGATGTTGTGTCCGTGACCACGATCCGTTCCTTGCCATCCGTTGTAGTAAATCAACGAACCGTAGATCTCGCCGCCTTGAGCAGCTGTCCAGAACCCGAATCCTTCCGCCGTGTCGTGCACAACCAGGTTGATGAACTGATTGCCCGTGCCATAAATCGTGAAACCACTCGGAAAATTTGGTATCGGGTTTTGCCCTGCGGTGCCGCTATTCCGGTTGGCGATCACCATATTTGCGACTTCAAATCCCCAGTATCGGGCATAGGTGCCATTAACCTGAAGGCCGCCGTTCACTGTTGCTCGCTCGCCAGGATACTGGCGTAGCGTGATGGGCTGCGCGCTAGTTCCATTCAGGTTGGCCTGAAAGATCGTCCCACCATTTCCATACACACCGTTACGCAGCCAAATTGTGTCGCCGGGGTGAACCGACGATGGCTGGTTCAGTGCTGTTTGTAGATCCCACGGATTGTTTATGCTGCCGTTCCCTGAAGACGACCCGCTTGGCGTCACATAATACTGTGCACCACTTCCTCCGCCCGGCGGCGGAAGTACGGATGCGATCAGTAAGGTCACGTTGACCGTTTGCACCGATGGTGTCGCTCCCGCTGCCGAAATCGTCACGGTCCCAGAATGCGTCCCGGCAGTCAGGCCGCTTATCGCTGTTCCTACCGAAACACTTTGTGCACCTGTGCCCGACGCCGACGAAAGCGTGATCCAAGGCTGGCTTGCGCTCGCCGTCCACGTTAGTGTCCCGCCACCGGAATTCGTGATGTTCACCGTTTGAGATGCCGGACCACTCGATCCTGACGTCGCGTTGAACGACAAATTCTGCGGCGTAACTGATAGTGCGGGTGTCGCCGTCGGTGGCGGTGTTGGCGTCTGACTGCTTGCCAAAGCCGCGATTTCCGCAGCCGACAGCACACGATTGTATATCCGCACTTCATCCAGAATGCCCGTAAAGTAGGTTCCGTAATAGACCGGTGTCAATCCGATCTCCAAGCTCGATCCTCCGGCACGCCCTACAACATTCAACGCTTGCTTGGAACTAAGCGCACCATCGATGTAGAAGCTGACACCCTGTCCGCGCGTAATCACCGCTGTGACGTAGTGCCACTTCCCATCATTGATCCTACCTGTATCCGTCAGCGTGACCGCGTATCCCGTCCCTGAATTGTTCCCACCGATACGCAACTCCACGTGACCTGCTGGGTCGCTTCGCAATATATAGCCCATCTCTATCCCTGCCGCGCTGTATCGCGACAGGATCGCTTCTGTTCGGCTGTTGTTCTGCGTGTTCACCCAAAATGCCAGGGAAAGGTCGCTGGTCAGTTCCGTGAGTGTGTCATCGGGAAACTGGATATAGCCCGAGCGCCCATCAAAACTCAAACCCTGATTGACCACACCAGTTGTCGACTTAACGCCGCCTAAGAGTGTGCCACTCAGATTGTTACCCGAGGAATCCAGAATTTGATTACCTACCACCTTCGCAGAGTCGAACTGCCAGTAGCCTACCGGCCCGCTGCCACCCGTCGGCGGAGGCACGGGCGTCATCACTAGCACCACATTGACTGTTTGCACCGATGGTGTCGCTCCCGCTGCGGTAATCGTCACCGTCCCAGAATGCGTTCCGGCAGTCAGGCCGCTTATCACTGTTCCGACCGAAACACTCTGTGCACCTGTACCTGACACCGACGAAAGCGTGATCCAAGGTTGGTTTGCGCTGGCCGTCCACGTTAGTGTCCCGCCACCGGAATTCGTAATATTCACCGTCTGCGGTGCCGGACCACTCGACCCGGACGTCGCGCTGAATGATAAATTCTGTGGCGTCACCGACAGTGCTGGCGTCGGCGTTGGTGGCGGTGTTGGCGTTGGCGTCTGGACGCTAGCTAGAGCCGTGATCTCCGATGCCGATAAGACTCGATTGTAAATCCGCACCTCATCCAGACTGCCCGTAAAAAAGGCTCCGTAGTAGACCGGAGTCAATCCGATATCCAAGCTCGATCCTCCGGCGCGCCCCACAACATTCAATGTTTGCGTAGAGCTCGGCGTACCATCAATGTAGAACTTCACGCCTCCGCCCAGCGTTATCACCGCGGCAACGTGATGCCACTTGCCATCGTTGATCGACCCGGTGTCCGTCAGCGTAACCGCGTACCCGCCGGCTGAATTGTTCCCGCCAATACGCAATTCCACGTGACCTGCCGGGTCGCTTCGCAATATGTAGCCCGCCTCCATCCCTGCCGCGCTGTATCGCGACAGGATCGCTTCCGTTCGGCTGTTGTTCGATGTTTTTACCCACAGCGCCAAGGAAATATTACTGGTCAGATCCGTCAGCGTATCGCTCGGAAACTGCAGATAACCTGAGTGCCCGTCAAAACTCAGCGCTTGGTTGAGAACTCCGGTTGTGGAGGTAACCCCGCCTACGATGGTTCCATTGAGATGATTGCTCGAAGAGTCGCCAACCTGATTGCTCACTGTGCTCGCGGTGTCGAACGTCCAATAACCTACTGGACCGGTTGCCGCGCTCGGGCCTGTTTGGCCTACAACTGCGGCGCACGACACAAGAAAAGGAAGGACGAGGAGCAACAGAAACTTCCCCATTCTCGCCAGTTGCCGGCAAAACAATACATCATCCACACCACCACGACGTCGTTGCACTAGATTTCTCCTTAGTTAGAGACCGGGGAACTTCCTGCGGCGTGAGCGGCTTTCCAGGTGGAACTGATCTTAGTAGAACGTTCTTGCCCCGACCATTTGAATCACAGACCGAACGTCAATGGCTTCTCTTATAGAAGGGGGAAGCAGCTCGGCACAACCGTACACAAGGACAGAAAACGGACGACACTCCGAACTGTACTGAGCGGCGCTGCGAACTGTACGCGCTGACTCTGAGAACAAGAAACAGTACAAGGTATTTGGCCAGCGCCCGAGATCAGCCTGCGCGCATGTTTAGCATGTCGCGTGCTTGTCGATTCAAGGCGCAGCTCGACTTCCGACCATCTAACAGACGGAAGTTGGATATTTCACGCGAGGGATGTAGTCAAAGGGTGAGCGAGCTGGGATCGCTCTGAAACTGGAAGGGAGACTGTTACATCGAACTTGGCTGAAGACGCCTATCGTGGCGCGAAGGACGGTTCACTCTTCCAGTCGCGTGGCGTGACTCTCGACAGCGAATCGATGCGTACAATTCAGACGTTCGCTCTCTTCAATTCGGACGACTCTGCCGTCCATCAGCATAGTAACGCCTGGCAGCTTGGGTGAAACAGGAGGCAAAAAGAATTTGAGCTGTAGATTTGCTCCCGTTGGTGGTGGCCCATCGAGCGAGGATACCAGAGCTCCGGTTTCACTAATGTTCAGCGTGCGTCCTTCCTCGACGTGCTGCCTGCCGGCTTGGTCCACCCACTTGTAAACCGCACGAGCCTTGATAGGGAATCGAACGGCCCTTCTGGATTCTGCAGCCACATTTTATCTTCCGTTACATCAGGATCACCGCCCTCATGATGGCAGTGCCCTACATGTTAGTCGCAGTTCCAGGCCGCGCAAGAAGCCAAATATCTTCCAAAACGGTCGCTGGGCAAAGACAACCCAAGCTAGTCAAAGGTCTCTTGAAACCAGGACAAACGTACTACGAGCCTAAGGCCGGCCCATACGCCATTGGCCTGCAATTCTTCAATTAATTGCCTTCTATGGTCGTAAGAGATTCGGAACAACGGTGTCGCCTAAATTCGTCTTCGCACTGCTGGTCGTAGCGAAGCTTGTTATCGTCCGTGAATTCGTCAATACAGAGATCGGAAGGTTTGAAGTCCCAATGGCACTGCGAACAACCCCAACCCTGAAAGGTCTCTCGATTTCTCCACCAATTTACGGTTCATAGAACGGAATTATACGAGTTTCAAAAGCAAGCGACTACACAGAATGAACGTTTAAGTCCCCCTCCGAAGCGATAGCTTTTTGGTAGCGAGCATCGTCCTCGACTCATGGTTGTCACACTTACCCTTACTTTTAGTTTTTAGGAGTGAGCGTAAGCGAGGGGAAGGCCGACGGCTTGTATCATAACTCGTGAAGAATTCTGCGGGAACAATTTTTTCGAGAATTTTTAGGCACGCACTATGACTAGGGCAGTTTAATTTGCGGGATACAGATCGATTTTCGCTGTGCGGCTAACATTTGCGGACCAATTTTTGAACGTCGCGACAAAATACGTGTCTTCGCGAAAGGAGGTCCAGGCCGCAGAGCCCACGTCGCATTTCATGTATTGTGCCTGAGCTGAGGCGCAGGGTAGGGGCACCTCTGTTTCGTTGCCGGCTGCTAGCACTGCTCGAACTTGGCCGGTTTTGTTTGGCAATACAAATACAATCGTCCCACAACTCGCATATTTCGTCGCCGGATCCGCTGGGTTTCTAGCCGTTTTTGGAACTGCGTTCTGCACTGTGTCTACAATCAGCGATGGTCCAACGCCATCATGTGGGGCACTCAAAACTACTGGTGGTGCTGGTGTGTCCTTCCGCACGAATCCGAAAGATTGCGTCCGGTGCTGCGTGGCAAAATTCTTTGCTATCGCAGCGACATCCTCCATGCCACGTCGAATACACGGCGGGTCATCGCCCCCAGCGTATTCTCCAGGGCCGACGACGTATTGCTTGCTGGCAATAAGTACTTGATCCGTAGCCCGGTTAGCGGTGCTGGTTTCTTTAGTGCGACAGCCATTCTGACTGCTCGCAAATAGCAAGACTAAACAAACGGTTCTAAAGAATCTGATGAGCATTAGCCTCTCCTGAGGACAAATAGGGCTAAATACAGTCTTTATTCGTGAGCGTTTTAAACATCTAAAAACTAGATGCGCCCCAGTCACAGACGGTTCCCGGATACAGGGAAGCACCAGCGAAACTGGCTAAGACTTGTGCGTTTTAAAGCAGCGAATTGGCGGCTAACTCGCAGAAAGTGTTAGCATTGCAAACGGACGAGTGGGTTAGCGTTTGAAACCGGCCTTGAAATATTAAATCGCCGATTCGCTATCTGTTCAAAAATTCTAAATCCTTTGCCAGCTGGAGTCGAGGGGTTTTGGCCGCTGGAACACATGTCCCACGCTCAAACTTGAGGGGCAGCGTGCCGATCTCTTCAGGCTAGACGGCTTGTCAGTGTCCTGTCGGATTGCCGATAGACCCGACCGAAGTCGTCGCGATGGACTTCAACAATGGTGACCCTGACCCATACTCTGTTCGCGTCTTCGGACACGAGTAGCTTTCCCTCAGCTAGCATTAGGATTTTGGTGAAAGTCAAGTGCTGTTTGGTAAGGGTGTCAAAGCGCCCGGCAGGCAGGCGCACCTCGATGAAATAAAAAGGGTCCTTATGGTGGGGGCTGCCACCGGTGTAATCGGAGTCCTCATCCACCTCGTAAACCCCACCCTTTTAACCGAAAACTGTACGCCACCTTTCTCCGCCGGCCTGAAGAAGCCGAGCGATTTCCGGCTCGTGGTACGCGTCAACAAATTTTTCCGTGTAGCGCGGTAGATCCTTGCGCGACAAAATGCCTTCGATGCCAACTGCTCGTAAGAAGAGAGAAGACTTGAAACGCGGTTGTAGATGGTGCGGTCCGCCAGTCCCGCGCGCGAAGCGTCCCCATGTACCTGATGAGGTCACCCCTAGAGATCGCCCGCAAATAACCTTTCGTGCAAAACCCGCGGAAATCGTCGAGGAGCCATCGCAGACGGTCGGCCGCGCGAGCGGATCGTCGCGCTTGCAGTTCGCTCAGATATTCATTAATCGCCGAATCGAGACGCAGCCGATGCGGCCGGCGAGAGCTTGCCAGCGTTCCAGGGTGAGGTCTGGACCGCGGCGTCGGCTGACGATTTACTGTTGAGGGTTTGATGTACCTGCTCTGCGCTCGGTGCACTTTGCTCCTGATGTTTTTTCGGTGTCTACGAGGCCTTGGTTCGAGCGGGGGACTCAAACCAACCCAAGAAGTGAACGACCTCTGGCAAAACATACGAGTTGCGTCAGATGCACACTCGGCGTATCTAAAATCCTCTTGTTACCGATTCGAACATCTAACCGTTGTCTTGCTCGGCTCCACGCTCCGCCTCCGCGATACTCGCGGGATGCAGGCTACTCTGTTTAAACACGAGACACTTCTAGGCGGAGTGACCTACATTCCCGATTTCATCGCGCCAAAAGAAGCAGACGAATTTCTCGCAACGTTCCTACGGCTCGATTGGCACCAGCATATTTACCGGGCGACCGGAAAGGCCCCACGCCTCTACGCGTGGATGGGTGTTCCTTATACGTCGCAGAACCTGGCAAGCAAGAATGTAGTGACGGAGTGGACGGCGGAAGCGAAAGAAATTAAGAAGCGGGTCGAGCAGGTCGCAGACTGCACTTTCGACAGCCTGAACATGAACCGGTATCGAGATAACCGTGATTCAATCGCGTGGCACTCCGACGGCGAGGCGGAAGGAAGATGGGAGTCCCCAATCGCAAGCGTGTCGCTTGGAGCGGGCCGAAAGTTTCAGTGGAGACGGAAGAAAGACAGCGCGACTTACTCCCAGTCGGTTGAGCACGGAAGCCTTCTCATCATGCCCGCAGGCTTCCAGCGCGACTATCTACACCAGATACCGAAGCAGCAGAAGCCGTGCGGCGAGAGAATCAATCTGACTTTTCGGCGAAAGGCCGCGAAATAGTTTTTCTGCTGGATTTCCTCTGGCCGACCACGCTATGACACACGCCGTGCTCAACGTATTTCGACGTCACAATCCGAAGCACTGCTCGTTCACCTCGCGGAGCGAGGTCCGCTGCCGTTGCGCGATTCACGTTGACGGCAAACTGCCCGGGCGCTCAAGCTTCTTCCAAAACGCAGGCCGCGACGTCGCTATGGCGGAAGCGACTCGCCAAGCTCTTCACGGACGCGAAGGTTCCGAATGGTCATAGCCACAGGTTCCGCGATACGTTCGCGGTCTCGCTACTAGAAGCCGGGGTGAGCATGGAGAACGTAGCCGCGATCCTCGGGCACGCCAGCCAGAAAATCACGGAGAAGCACTACGCTCCCTGGATGAAATCGCGCAAGGAGCGCCTAGAGCGGAGGTATACAAGGCATTCGAGATTGGCGCGGACTTCGGCTGAGACGCACAAAAATCACACAAATATTTCAGCAAGTTGCGAACGCCCGCATTTTTCCTAGCGATTTGAGTGGAGGCGCGGGTGGGATTCGAACCCACGAATGGAGGTTTTGCAGACCTCTCCCTTGGGCCACTTGGGTACCGCGCCAAGCTTTTTAGTATAACGAAAACGCGAAAGAGTGTCAGGGCGCGAGAAACGCCTCGAGGAGAAATAGTTCTAAGCTTTTGCGGATTCTTCGATCCCCTGCAGCTCTTTGCCAGGTTTGAAGCGCACCGCCTTGCCGGGCGGAATGTTCACCTCTTCGCCGGTGCGCGGGTTGCGGCCAATGCCCGTCTTGCGTGGCTTTACGCTGAAGACACCGAACCGCCGGAGTTCGATGCGCTGACCCCGGCCCAGCGCGGTTTTCAGCGATTCAAAAACGGTTTCGACGGCCTGCTCCGCCTTGGTCCGGCTGATGTTTGTCGTCGTCACGACGGCATTTACGATGTCGAGCTTGATCACGTGCGCCTCCAGGGACTCGGCAGATGCTAGAGGCTGCATCGTGGGTTGTCAAGACGTGATGGCTAATCTACACTGACTTCCTTTTGCATTCGCGTTTTCCGAAACCGTTTGCAAAACACACACCGAGGAGGCGTGGATGTCTGTTAAGCCAGACCGCTGGATCCGGCGCATGGCGCTGGAGCACAAAATGATCGAGCCTTTCACTGATCGCCAGATGCGCGAAGGCGTCATCAGCTATGGCGTCTCGTCCTACGGCTACGACATCCGCGTCGCCGACGAATTTCGCATCTTCACCAATGTAAATTCCACCATCGTCGATCCGAAACATTTCGATCCACGCTCGCTGGTCGACTACAAAGGCGATTCCTGCCTGATCCCGCCGAATTCCTTCGCCCTCGCCCGCTCTGTCGAATATTTTCGGATTCCCCGCAACGTGCTCACGATTTGCCTGGGCAAATCCACCTACGCGCGTTGCGGAATCATCGTCAACGTCACGCCCTTCGAGCCCGAATGGGAAGGCTTCGTGACGCTGGAGATCAGCAACACGACCCCGCTCCCTGCAAAAATCTACGCCAACGAAGGCTTATGCCAGGTGATCTTCTTCCTTTCCGACGAGGATTGCGAAATCAGCTACAAAGATAAGAAGGGGAAATACCAATCGCAGGGCGGCATCGTGTTGCCGCGCTTATAGCGGCAAAGTTCCAAACGTGAGACCGTCTGCCTCGGAAAATTTTAGACCAGCGCCGCGGTCACCAGCGGATATCCGCGCTCGCGCCAAGCATCCAATCCGCCCTGCAGCGGCCGAATGCGCCGCACGCCTTTGTTCCTCAGAAGCAGCGCCACACGGGCGCTGGTGGCCTCGTTTGGTCAAGTACAGTAAAGAATGACGTCTCGATCGCGCGGCAGGCGGTCATCCTTTTCTTCCAAATCTTTGGTATCCATGCGAAAAGCGCCAGGAATCGTATGTGGGTCCGCCTCGAAGTCCAGGGAATGTCGCAGGTCCACGATTACCAGTTCTTCTCCAGCGTCGATTTTCTGCTTCAGTTCGTCTGCTGTGATCCGGCCAATGCGCAGCTCCCGTAGAAATCGCTGCCGCGCAATAAACTTGTACGCAATGTACGCCGCCAGCGCGCCAATAACCAGAACGCCGAGTCCGCTGCCAAGATGAAAAGCATGTTCGGCAATTCTTTCAATCTCGCCGCTGAAAATAAAACCCAGACCGACATAGAAGCTGGACCAAAGGAGCGCGCCAAACGCATCGAAAAGTAAAAATCTCGACGGTCGCATATGAAAAATGCCCGCCAAAGGCGGAGCGACCGTGCCTAATCCGGGCACAAATTTCGCGAACACCAACGACCGCGCACCCTGCTTAGCGAAGAGACCTTCCGTCCGCCGCACACACGAATCGGGCTCGAGTGAAATCTTGCAGAGCAGTTGGAGAACCTTGATGCCACGCACACGGCCGAGCGCGTACCAGCTCGAGTCGGCCACGAGGCAACCGAGCACACTCAGGCAAATCGAGCCGGCAAGGTTAAAACGTCCGCTCCCAGCCAAGGCGCCCGCAGCCAAGAGAATGGGCAGCGAAGGCACGGGCAGACCAATTTGTTCGGCAAACACCCACGCCAGCAAGACCGCATAACCGTGGTGCAGCAGAAATTCCAATACGCTGTGCATGATTGAGCCGGATTCCGATGCGCTTACGTCGCAACGAAGGGAGCAGTATGCCCCCAACCACCCGACATAACAAACTCGCCCAGTGGCTTTCGCGTTCGCGGCGCAAGTTCTCGCTCGCGCAGCTTCTCTGGCAGCGACGCCGGATCTCCGGGGTACCCAAAGGCAATCGCCGCTACCGGTTCCCAATCCGGCGGAATAGCAAATGTTTGCCGCGCTTTCTCTGCATCAAAGCCGGCCATCTGGTGTACCAACAAGCCGCGTGAATTGGCCTCCACGGTAAGCTGCGCCGTCGCGCTGCCCACATCATGCAGAGCCACCCGGTTCGGTTTACAGTCATGCTGCGTCTTCAGATGTGCGACGGATAGCGCGAGCACCGGCGCATGCTTCGCCCAGCTCGCATTGAATTCCACCAGCACGCCCAGCATGTTCGCGAAGTTCTCCGCATCATCCTTCGTAGCCACCAGGTACGCCCATGGCTGCTCGTTGTGGCTGGACGGAGCCCACCGCGCCGCCTCGAACAATGCCCGCAGAATCTCGCCCGGCACCGGCTTTTCCGCGAACGCGCGCGGGCTCCAGCGATTCCGGATTAATTCGTGAACCGGTACATCAGTCGCGGCTGGTTTTTGCATAATCTCGGCCCTTATCAAATTGACAGCTTGTTCAGCGGGAGACGTGCATTTGATGAACGAGATGCGTCCCGCGGTGCATCCGCATCGCCCTAACAGTTACCCGCCCGCAGCGCGCTTCAATTCCCCGGCTTTGCGGCAGCCTTTTGCACCATCTCCACGTCAATTGTGATCGCGACGTCGTCGCCGACTACCAACCCTCCGCCATCCATCGTGGCGTTCCATTTCACGCCGAAATCCTGTCGGTTGATCTTCGTAGTCGCGTTCGCCGCAGCCCTTTGATTTCCCCACGGGTCCTTCACCGCACCCGTCGGTCCTTCAACATTCAGCACCACCTGCTTGGTCACTCCATGAATAGTCAGGTCTCCCGTCACCTTCAACTTGCCTGGCTCGACCTGCTCTACCTTAGTGGACTTGAAAGTTAGCGTGGGATATTTTTCCACGTCGAAAAAGTGATCGCTGCGCAGATCCTTGTCGCGGTCCGGCACGCGCGTGTCCACCGAAGCGGCATCAATCGTCACCTCCACCGAAGACTTGCTGATGTCTTTATCGTCGAGCTGAATGGTCCCATTCACCTTGGTGAACGCTCCCCGCACCGTCGAAATTGCCAGGTGCCGCACCGCAAATTGCGCCGCCGAATGGTTCGGATCGATCTGCCAGGTGGAAGTTGCTGCGGCCGCCGGCAGCGAAAGTGTAGCCGCAAACGCCATGATGGAAATTACCCGAGTCAGCAAATGGTCCATTTTTTCTCCTTGTTGTCGCAAGTGAAAGAATGCCTGTCCGCGCTACAAACTCCTTCACACCTTATCTTGTGCGCAGATTTGATCAAGCAGATCCGTCAAAGTCTTCACGCGCGCGTTCCCCAAATGCGCGAACTGCCCTTTGTGCAGCTCTCGAATCAGCGGATCGAGGCGCTTCAGCAACTCCAGTCCGCCGCTCGTGATCCGCGTTTTCACCACGCGCCGATCGTCGCTCTGGCGCTGCCGTGTAATCAGGTGCCGCTTTTCCATGCGATCCAGCAGACGTGTCATGTCCGGATCATGTGAAATCATGCGCTCGCTAATGCTGCTGCAGGCTAACCCATCCGGCTCCGCGCCGCGCAGAATACGCAAGACGTTGTACTGCGCACCCGTCAGGCCATGCGATTTCATTAACTGTTCGGCTTGTACCGAAAGCTTGTCCGCGGCTTTTTGCAGCGCGATAAATGCGCGGTCCTCGCTGGGCAGGGAAACGCGCTGGGCATCCCTTGAACTCATAAATAAACGATAGTTGTTGCAACAACTATTGTCAAGAGGAAATAACGGCTTTGCGAGTTCAGGACTTCCGCAGCGGACGCAGGTGTATCTCGCTCATGAAACTCCCCGGCCGCTGCGTCACCACCGCCTCCACCGCGTGCGCCACATCTTCCGGCTGCAGCGCCTTGCTCGCATCCTTTACCGTATGGCCGGAGAATTCCGTCGCCACGCTTCCCGGGCAAATCACGCTGACGCGGATCCCATAGCCTCGCAAATCTTCCGCCATGCACCCGGAAAGGCCCTGCACTCCCCATTTCGACGCGCAGTACAATCCTCCACCCGCGAACGTGTTTCTCCCCGCCAGCGAGCTGATATTGATGATGTCCCCTGCGCCCTTCTTGATCATGGACGGAACCACCGCCCTCGAAACAAGAAACACGCTCTTCAAATTCGTGTTCAGAACGCGGTCCCAATCTTCTTCGCTTTTTCCGTGTGCCGGGCCGAAAAGCCCGATGCCCGCATTGTTGACCAGGATCTCGATCGGTCCCAACTTCGCTTCCGCTACCGAAACGAGTTTCCCCACGTTATCCGCGCGTGTCACATCCGCCGTTTGCCAGAAGACGCCCTCGGTTCTCGCATCTAACTCATCTGCCGTCGCGCGCAACTTCTCGCTGTCACGCCCGCAAATGGCCACCGCCGCGCCCAGCTCTGCGAGTCTTATCGCTATGGCCCGCCCAATACCTCGGCTGCCGCCGGTAACCAAAGCAACCCGGTTCACTAGCAGTTTCTCTGTGTCTTTCTCCGCATTCGTTTTGCTTATGCCAGCCATCACAATTCTTCCTTCGCCGGGCGACCCTTTTCGTGCAAAAATCATCTTAACATTCAGCCGCAGGGACCGCTGCGCGCTCCAACTGTACGGACGCGCATTCGGAGGCTTCATCAACAATGCAAGATACATAGGTCCCTGCAGAGTAACGCCTTGCAGACTTACGTGCGCTTTTCCTATAATCCCAAAGTTTTAGAACCAGCTTGATACCCGGCAAGAGCACTCCAGGGTGTACGAGATGTACATGAATAGGCTTGGAGTTTGAGCGAGGAGATGGAATGAATCGAACACGTAGAGTGGCGGGCCTGGCGATAATCGCCGCGCTTTGCCTTGCGATTGGCGGCGCATCCAATGCGCTCGCGCAGGCACCCGCCGGTCAGGACGCCGCGGCCGGTCAGCAAAAGTACACCATGGCCGAGTACAACGCGTATCAGGCGTGTGCGGCAGAGAAGAATCCCCAGCAGCAGGTAAAGTGCCTGGATGATTTTGTTGCCAAATACCCCAACTCCGCGCTCCTCATTTACATTTACCCCTTGTATTACAACGCCTACAGTCAGCTCAAGAATTGGCCCAAGGTAATCGAGTATGCGGACAAGCTCCTGGCAACGGACAAGGTCGAGCCGCCGATTCGCTATCAAGCCTATTACGCCCGCGCCTTCGCTTACAGCAACATGCCGCCCGGTCCTGACGTGCAAGCGCAAGCCCCAAAGGCCTGCGAAGCAGCAAAAGCCGGTCTCAAGACGCTCAATGAATTAAAAAAGCCGGACAACATGTCCGACCAGGATTTCGAGAAGCAGAAGCAGCAGCCCGCTATTCTCTTCAACTACACGTTGGCGCAGTGCTCGATGATTCAAAAGGATTACCAAACGGCCATCGACTCCTACAAAGCCGTGCTGGAGAAGAATCCGGACGACGCCATCACCGCCTACAAGATCGGCCAGGCGTACATGGCCATGAACCCGCCTCAGCAGATGGACGCCTTCTGGTATTTCGCTAAAGCAGTCACCGCCAAGGGCGCCAAGCCAGAGCAAGCAAATCAGGTGAAAACGTACCTCCGCAAACTTATCGCTAACTACCAGGGCGGAAACGTCTGCGACAACCTGGTGGATGCCGAGCTCAATGAGCTTTTGCAGTTGGCTAGCACCTCAGCGGAGCGCCCGGCCACCTACAAGCTGCCCAGCGCCGCCGATCTCGACGCCGCACGCAAAGACATGACCATCGCCTCCGTCATTGCCGACCTAAAGGCGGGCGGCGACAAGGCCAAGGTCACCTGGCTCGCTTCTTGCGGCCTGGAGTTCCCCGATGTGCCTGGCAAGCTGATCGAGGTTACTCCTGGCACCGACGCCGTTCAGCTCAAGGTCGCCTTTGTCACCAGCGACGCCGAATTTGACGCCAAAAATACTCCGGACATGGACGTCAAGGTTGTCGGTCAACCCGAAGCTGCCAAGCTCGAGAAAGACAATCCGGTGCGCTTCACCGGCACTCTGGTGGCCTTCGATCCCGAGCCTAACTTCATGCTGCATTGGGATAAGGCTAAGGTAAACGCTGAGGACATTCCGAAGGAAAAGCAGAAGACTCCCAAGAAGCGTCCGTCAACCAAGAAGCCCGGCCGCAGCTAAATCGGTTTGGCCCCATCCTCGGCCCGGCGCCTTTTGCCGGGCCGAAGAAGCTCAATTTCTTGTGCTAAGAAAAACGGCTCACCCTAAACCTCGGCGAGCCATTTTCTTTTTCGACCGACTCCATGCGCGAAAATCAGTCAGGAATTGCTCAGCGTGTGTGGTGATTCCGATGATCCAGCTTGTAGACGTCAATCTTGCGACTAAGCGTGTTCCGGTGAATACCCAAAATCTGGGCCGCACGCGACTGATTTCCCTCCGCGCGGTCTAAAACTCGTTTGATGAACCGCTTTTCGAACTCTCCTACCGCTTCATCAAACAAAATTCCCCGCTCCACCATTTGGCTCACGAGTCCTTCGAGTTGATCCTTCACGACACGCTCCAAAGGGAAACGCGCGATTCCACCCCAGCGCTAGTCCAATTCGCGCTCGGTCAGAATGCGATATGCTTCCCTGTACTTGCCACGCGTTGCACCCACAACCTCCAGAGGCAGCTCCGGGCCGGGCGGGGTTTTCGGCCAGTGAATGCTCTCCAGATAGTCGCGCACAAACTGTTTATCAAACGAGGGCTGGGGCCCGCCAGGTTTGTACTGGGCAGCGGGCCAAAATCGGGAAGAATCCGGCGTCAATGCCTCATCGATCCAGATAAGCTCGTCATTCAGCAATCCAAATTCAAATTTAGTGTCCGCAAGCAAAATGCCGCGCGGCTCCGCATACGCAGCCGCGCGCCGGTAGATTTCCAGACTGATCTCGCGCACCCGCTGCGCGCGTTGCTTTCCGATCAGTGCCGCAGCTCGTTCGAACGAAATATTCTCGTCGTGCCCTGTCGCAGCTTTGGTAGCCGGCGTAAAAATGGGCTCCGGCAAGCGATCAGACTCGCGCAAACCAGCCGGTAACGCTATGCCGCAAATCTGTCCTGTGGCCTGATAGTCCTTCCAACCTGAGCCCGAAACGTAACCGCGGACAACGCACTCAATCGGCAACGGCTGCGTCTTGCGCACCAGCATCGACCGCCCGGCGAGCTCCTCGCGATACACCTCGAACGGTGCAGGAAATTCTGTTCCGCTCACCACGTGGTTGGGAATCACATCGCGCAGCAACTCAAACCAGAAGAGGGAAAGCTGCGTCAGCACCCGTCCCTTATCGGGAATCGGCGTCGGCAAAATCACATCGAACGCCGACAGCCGGTCCGTGGCCACGATCAGCAGCTTGTCGCCGGCATCGTAAATGTCGCGCACTTTGCCGCGCGCGGCAGGTGATATGCCGGCGAACTTCGTTTCTCGTACTACGCGCATTGCCGCACCGAAGGACACGGAAGAATTTCCCCTGCAAGTGTGATGAGCATTCTAGCGCAGCGCAAAGCGAAGTCAATCACGCGCGGGCGGAAAAAATAATTTCAACAGGAGAAGAAAAAGAAATACCCGCAATAAGAAGAACAGTGTAGACAAAACAAACAGATTTGCGCTGAAGAACCACCTTGCCGACAAATTGTTTTTTTGCGACGCTTCAGGCTGCGGACGCTGCTGCGGCCTCTCTGTGCTTCTTGTTCGGCGCTTCGTCGCCTTCCCACCGCACGCTCACCAACTTCGATACGCCCGGCTCCTGCATCGTCACGCCGTACAACACGCTGCCCGTCTCCATCGTCTTTCGATTGTGCGTAACGATAATGAACTGCGTCTGCCCACTCATCTGCCCCACCAGCCGCGTAAAGCGCCCCACGTTCGCCTCATCGAGCGGCGCATCTACCTCGTCCAAGATACAGAACGGGCTCGGCTGATACCGGAAAATCGCAATCAGCAGCGCCAGCGCGGTCATGGCCTTCTCGCCGCCGGACAGCAACAATATATTCTGCAAACGCTTCCCCGGAGGCGAAGCTACCACATCAATGCCCGCATCACCGGAGCTGTCCAGCTCCGTAAGCCGCATCTCCGCTGTCCCACCGCCGAATATCGTGTGAAACGCTTCCGAGAAATTGTGATTGATGCTGTTGAACGCCTGCTCGAATTTCTCCCGCGAAACCAAATCCAATTCCGTGATCGCCTGCTGCGTATCGGCAATAGACTGCAGCAAATCGTCCCGTTCCCGCGTCAGGAATGTAAACCTCTGGTCACACTCGTTATACTCCTCGAGCGCCATCATGTTCACCGCGCCCATGGACTCAATCCGCTCCTTCATCTCCCGATAGTTCGTTTCCGCAACGGCCAGCTCGTCTCCGCTGATAAAGGCCGTCTCCGTCGCGATCAAATCCTCAGGCTGCGCATTAACCTCGGTCATGCACGTCTCGCGCAGATGTTGCCGGTCCGAATCGTTCCGCGCCTTCTCGACTTCCGCATGACTCCGCTGCTCGCGAACCTCCTGGAGCGTCTGCCGTCCCATCCGCAGGCGATCTTCCATTTGCGTAACGCGCGTCCGCCCGCTCTCCCATTCCTGCTCCAACTCGCGCTGCCGAGTCTCCAGCCGCAGTTTCTCCGCGCGCAAGCCTTCAAGTTGCGTCGCAAGCTCCTCGCTCTGTTTCGCCAGTCCTGCCGCCTCTTCATTGATCGACGCTTCCTGTTGACGCAGCG
>Ga0073928_10001037_pt1 | contig 56229 bp, 50 predicted proteins | sample PaiPotPPA55metaG_FD_76969 | JGI IMG/M metagenome (GOLD analysis project Ga0073928, IMG submission 76969) | Iron sulfur acid spring bacterial and archeal communities from Banff, Canada, to study Microbial Dark Matter (Phase II) - Paint Pots PPA... ... | reverse complement strand
TTCAAGGGGAATCCCGGTCATCAGACCTTCGGTGTCGATGTGCGTGTAGAGGAACGCGCAACAGAAAGGATCGAGTGTCTGAATCATTTCCATGGGGGAAATCGCTGTAACCTCGCGCCAGCCACGAATTGCAACTTTGCCGCCTTTTGCATCAACGCCAAACACGAGCTTACTTTCGCCTAGTTCTGAGGCGAGCTGTTTCGCCAAGTCGATATTTATTTTTCCATTCTGAATCAGCGCGGAGCCCAGAATCACGCGATGCGCACCCAGATCCAGCATCTGGCGGGCAGTTGTGAGCGAACGGATTCCCCCGCCAACCTGGCAGGGGAGTCTCTTCACAAAGAATTCGATCAGATTTGAATTCGAGCCGTGGCCCATTGCTGCGTCAAGGTCGATGAGTTGGACCAGCGGAAAACTGGAGAACCGCGCTGCCCACACCTCGAAACCGTCGAACTCGAGCGCTTTGTGCTTCCCTTGTATGAGCTGAACAATTTTTCCGCCCATCAGATCGATCGAAGGAATCAGCATGGAAACCTCACGGGAATTCCGGCGGCGAAGAGACGACCTTTTAAATCGGAGATAGAGGTCAGGCCAAAGTGGAAAATCGATGCGGCGAGCGCGGCATCCGCGGCGCCTTCGCGAAAGACATGGACGAAGTGCTCCGCGCCGCCGGCCCCACCGGATGCAATCACCGGAATTCGCACCGCTTCCGAAATTATCCGAGTCAACCCGCAATCGAAGCCGTCACCGGTCCCATCGCGGTTCATCGAGGTGAGCAGAATCTCTCCCGCGCCGCGGTTTTCGGCTTCCTTTGCCCATTGGACTGCATCTTTGCCGGAAAGTTTGCGTCCGCCCGATGTCCACGCTTCGAATTTCGCACCGTTGCGCTTCGCATCGATGGCCACGATCACCGCCTGTGAACCGAAACGTTGCGCGATGCCAGTGATAAGCGAAGGATCGGCAATCGCGGCCGAGTTGATGCTGAGCTTGTCCGCGCCGGCGTCGAAGATCGCTGCTGCGTCTTGCAGCGTGCGCACGCCACCGCCGACCGTGAAGGGGATAAAAAGTTCCTTGGCAGTGCGACGAACAATTTCGAGTAAGGTCGTGCGCTTTTGGTGTGTGGCAGTGATATCAAGCAGAACGATTTCATCGGCGCCGGCAGCGCTGTGAGCGGCGGCCAGCTCAGCCGGATCTCCGGCGTCACGCAAATCGAGGAACTGTGTGCCTTTGACCACGCGGCCAGCATCCACATCGAGGCAGGCGATAATTCGTTTCGTCAGCATTTACAGATCACAAAAGTTCTTCAGGATTTTCAGTCCCGCCGCGCCGGATTTTTCCGGATGAAATTGCACCCCATACAAATTGTCCTTTTCCACGACGGCTGAAAATCCGCCTCCGTATTCGCATTCCGCAGACGTTGCCGCGAGGAGCGGAACGCGGTAGGAGTGAGTGAAATAGACATACGATCCGGGCGCAACACCGCGCAGCAAGCGGGACGCGCCGTCACGGATCTGCAAACTGTTCCATCCCACATGAGGAGACTTCACCTCAGGCGGAAACCGGCTGCACTCGCCTGGCCAGAGCGCGAGGCCATGCACTTCGGGCGCCTCTTCGCTCGAAGCCAGCATCCATTGCACGCCAAGGCAAATGCCGAGGAAAGGAACGCCGCGTTCGATGCTTTCGACGATCACATTCCGAAGGCCGGAATCGTTCAAAGTTTCAGTTGCGGCGAAGTTCCCGACCCCGGGAACGACGATTTTGTCAGCCTTCGATACCTGAGTCGGATCTGAAGTGACGATGGTCTCCGCCCCGAGATGATCGAACGCCTTCTTCACCGAGGTAAGATTTCCAGCCTTGTAATCCACTATGGCGATCATTACAGCAGCCCCTTTGTGCTGGGAAGGAGGCGTTTCATTTGTTTGTCACGCCAACAGGCCGCCCGGAGTGCTCGCGCGAAGGCTTTGAACAGTGCCTCGATCTTGTGATGATTCGAGCGGCCGTAGAGTATTCGAGCGTGCACATTGGCATTTGCGCCGCGGGCAAAACCATCGAAGAAGTCCTCTACTAACTCAGATTGCAAATCGCCGACCAGGCGCACGCGCACCTTTGTATCCACAACTGCTGCGGTGCGCCCGGAAAAGTCAACGGCGGCCACTCCCAGAGTTTCATCCATGGGCATTACGAAATATCCGGCGCGGAGAATTCCGCGCTTATTGCCGAGCGCCAGCGCAAAGGCTTGTCCCAACGCGATTCCCACGTCTTCCACGGTATGATGCTGATCGACGTCGAGGTCGCCCTTTGCGGAAAGATTGAGGTCGAATCCGCCGTGATGCGCAAATAGTTCCAGCATGTGATCAAAGAGCCGAATGCCGGTAGAAACCTTGTAGCGGCCGCGTCCTTCGATTATTAGCCGAATGCGAATGCTTGTTTCTTTAGTCGAGCGGTCGATCGTAGCCTTCCTCATCGCGCTACCTTCTGGCGCAGGCCGATTTCAGAAAAGACTTCGCGCATTGACGCAAGTAGCCGCTGGTTATGCTCGCGAATTCCAACGGTGATGCGAACACAATCCTTGCAACCAGGGTCGCTGGAGCGGTCACGAACCAGAATGCCATGCGCTCGCATGGCCGAAATAAATTCTTTGCAGTGCTCGCCCAGATGCGTAAGAACGAAATTCGCGCGGCTGGGCCAGAAGCGGACACCCCACATATCAAGCTCAGATTCAAGTTGGCGGCGGCCGTCGAGGGTCTGGCCAACATAATTGCTGATGAAATCTTTGTCGGCCAGCGCTTCCGGCAAACACGCCAGCGCCACAGAATTCAAGTTGTAAGGCGAGCTGGCGCGCCGGAGCACGCGCATCTGATCGGTGTTGCCCATCAATACGCCGATCCTGAGCCCGGCCATTCCATAAGCCTTCGAGAAAGTTCTGGACACGAAAAAATTGGGCAGCTCACGCCATTGCGGGGCGATGGTCTCGCCACAAAATTCGAAGTAGGCTTCATCGACCAGCAGGGCGGCATCGGGCGCTGCTTTCGCAATTGTGTCGAGATCGGGAAGCGATGCGAATGTCCCGGTTGGATTGTTTGGATTTGCCACAGCGATCAAGCGCGTGCGGCTGGTGATGGCGGCGAGAACATCAGCAGTGGGAAAGGTGAAGTCCTGACCGGCCGGAATTGAGACTACTCGGGCTCCGGTAGCGGCTGCGTAGATTTCGTACATGGCGAACGTCGGTACAACCACCAGCGCTTCGTCGCCGGGCTCGAGATAGGTTTCACAGATGAGGTGGATGGCTTCGTCGGTGCCATTGGTCAAAAGCAGTTCTTCCGGCGAAACTCCGAAAGCGGCAGCCACAGCCCGCTCCCCAGGCTCGCGCACCGGATAGCGAGCAAGAGCGTCGCTGTCCAGTGCTCGCAGTTTTTGCAAAACGCGCGGCGAACAGCCGGCGGTGTTTTCGTTGAAATCTAATCTTAGGCCGTTACGGTCGCCCAGCGGCGGATGGTATTCCTTCAGCGTGCACACGGCTTCCCTCGGTTTAAGCACCGGGGCACCTCACGCGGATGGAATCAGCATGGGCTTTAAGTCCCTCAGTCTCGGCAAGGCAGCCGACCGTTGGCGCAATCCGGGCCAAACCTCTGGAAGACAGTTCCTGGACGGAAATCAGCTTTACAAAATCCATCACGCTGAGGCCACCGCGAAAGCGTGCCGCACCTGCAGTGGGCAGCACATGATTGGGGCCGGAGGCATAATCGCCAGCTGCTTGCGCCGAATAGTCTCCGATGAAAACTGATCCCGCGTTTCGCACCAGTCGCAAATCCCTTTTCTCGACGCTAATGTGCTCGGGCGCAATCCGGTTCGCCCAATTGAAGGCCTCTTCTCGCGAGCTGGCGATCAGAATTGCGCCGCGACTCGCAAGCGATTGTTCCGCAATTGTGTTTTCACATAACGGCTTTCGTCCGTCCTGCCGCACTTGCGTAGAAACCGCCGCCGCGAGTTTCTTGGAGGTCGTGATGAAAACCGCCAGCGTTTCCGGATCGTGCTCAGCTTGCGCGACCAGATCAGCGGCGATAAACGACGGCTTGCCCTTGGAACTGACGATTACGACCTCTGTCGGCCCAGCCAGCATGTCAATTGCGCAATCAAAAGCAACCAGCTTTTTTGCAGCGGTCACATATAAATTTCCCGGTCCGACGACTTTATCAACGCGCGGAATAGTTTCCGTCCCATAGGCGAGCGCAGCAATCGCCTGAGCGCCGCCCACGCGATAGAACTCCCGAACCCCCAGCATGGCAGCCGCGGCCAGAACTTCGGATCCGGGGTGCGGCGAAACTACACGGATGTTTTCTACTCCGGCTACCTGCGCTGGGATGACCGTCATCAGCAGTGTCGAGAGCAAGGGAAAACGGCCTCCCGGAACATAGCAGCCGACGGAATCGAGCGGACGGACCAACTGTCCGAGCGAAATGCCGTCACGGGATCGAGTCCATTCTTTTGGCTTTTGCCACTCGCAAAACTGTCGAATGTTCTTTGCCGCAATGCTCAGCGCAGCTTTAAGTGAGGCCGGCGCGCGTTCCCCCGCGTCCTTCAATTCGGAGTCACTCACTCGCAAGTTCTGGTTCGGCTCGAGCCTGTCAAATTCACGCGCATACTTCAGAAGCGCGCGATCTTTATCTAGCCGCACACCTTCTACGATCCGGCGTACTGCAGGTTCAACCTCATGCAGCCGCGAGCCGCGAATCTCTAAATCAAATACATACGCGTCTGCAGCTTTGCCCTCCAGCATCCGCATTACATGACCACCTTATTCAGCGGATATTCGACGATGCCTTGCGCATTCGCTTCTTTGAGCCGGGGAATCACCTCCCACGCCTGCGATTCTTCGATTACGGTATTGACGGCCAGCCATTCCGGATCGCTCAGAGTAGAAATGGTTGGACGCTTCAGCGCAGGCAGCACGCTCAACACGCCGTCAAGATCTTCCTTGCGAACATTCAGCATGAGGCCGACGCGGTCTTTGGCTTCCATCGCGCCGCGTAGCATCAGCGCCAGGTTCTCGATCTTGCGCCGCTTGCCGCAATCCGCCCAAGAAGCTTTGTTGGCGATGATCTGGGTATTGCTTTCGACCACCGTGTCCACGATGCGGAGGTGATTGGCGCGCAGCGAGCTGCCGGTTTCGGTGACCTCAACGATGGCGTCGGCCAACATGGGAGGCTTTACCTCGGTTGCCCCCCACGAGAACTCGACCTGGACCTTCACTCCGCGTTCGGCAAAATAATTTCTGCTGACGTTCACCAGTTCGGTCGCAATAATGCACCCGCTGAGGTCTTCAGGTTTTTCGTATGACGAGCTTTCCGGGACGGCCAGCACCCAGCGCACTTTGCCTCGGCTCTGCTTGGCATAGATCAAGTCGGAAACCGTGACTACTTCAAGCCCACTCTCGATGACCCAATCGAAGCCAGTCAATCCGGCATCCAGCGCGCCGTGCTCGACATAACGTGCCATCTCCTGCGCGCGAATCAACATGCACTCGATCTCCGGGTCGCCGGTGGAGGCAAAGTATGAACGCGAGTTGGTGTGAATGGGCAGTCCAGCTTGCGCGAAAAGTTGAAGAGTGGCTTCCTGCAAACTGCCCTTTGGAATTCCTAGGCGGATTTTCATCGCGCGATCTCCACAGTCTCGGTGTCGGCGCCGGGCGTAATCACTTTGGTGAAGCACGAGCGCGTTCCCTCGTGACATACGACACCTGCGCCCTCCACTTCGACCTGGATCAGAAGTGAATCGCGATCGCAATCAGTGCGGGCAGAGATGACCTTCAGCCGGTTGCCAGAGGTTTCGCCTTTTGTCCAAAGCTGGTTGCGGGTGCGGCTGTAAAAAGTTACGTAACCAAGGGCTTGAGTTCGCTCCCATGCGTCACGATTCATGAAGCCGAGCATTAGGATTTCCCCGCTGCTGCCATCTTGAACAATGGCGGGAACCAGGCCCTGCATTTTGTCGAAGTCAATGTTCATAGAAGCTTCAACCACGAAGGACACAAAGGTGCACGAAGGAGAATGGATTTCTGCGAATGCCACTTGTCGAGTTTTCTTAACATCGTTGCTCTCTGTGTCCTCGTGTCTCCCAAAACAAAAAGCCCGCTGAGCTTTTGCGCGTCAGCGGGCCTGAAACTTGTGTTTGCTGGCTAAGTCAGCCGCACACCCCCGCCGTCGCGCTATGCGCGTGATGATCGTGGTGGTGATGGTGACGAGTCAGCATAAAGATTTAAATTACGTGACGGGAGGGATACGGTCAATTGAAAAAATTTGATGGGGATTATCGGATTTCGTAATGTGCTCGGCGGAGGTCAAGGGTAATGCCTGCTAAAATGAGATCACCTCATAATTGAATCCCACGGCCCCGGACTGCCAAGCTCAAATCAGCTCTGTAAATGCGCAAGTCGGACTATGCCGGTTAATTGAAGGAGAAACATGGCGAAGATCGCAAAGACTGCAGACCGCAAGAAGATTATGGATACCACGAAGAGCACCGATTGCCCGAAGTGCGGCAAGCCCACGCGAATCGTGAAGCGGGTGAAAGACCGGGAGCGCGGAATTCCTGGCGGCATTTTTATTTCCTGCTCGGGCTGCGAATTCCACGAGAAGCTGTAAAGAAGTCGCAGTTTAATTGGCCCGATTTTCGTGGCCGGGTTTCTGCCGCAGTAAGGACCGGCGCCGCAGCGAAACGATTGACCACAGTTCTTCCGGATTGGCCAATGCGAACGCGCCAAAGCATAGCGCCAATACCGAGTGCTCCAGAGAAGCTCCGAAGTATTGCCAGAATGGCGCATTCGCTCCGGGATAATTCGACGAGAACAGCAGCGTGAGCATGTAAACGACGCCGCAGACGCTTGCGGGGCGCACCAGGATTCCGAATACCAGCGCAAGGCCAATGGCCAGCTCGCCATAACCCACCAAGAACGCGATTGGCGTTGCGTGGGGAAGGACGAAACCTCTCAGTACTGGGACCATAAACGGATAAGCGCCGCCCTGCAAGAAGAGATTGATCCAGTACTGAAAGCCTCCACCTCGAGTGAACTGCATGCCGAAGACTTTGTACTCGGCGAAAATCAGGAAAAGACAACCAATTGAAATACGAAGCGCGGTGAGCGACCTGACGCTGGTAGTCGTCATTGCGGAGGTCTGAGATATTTTCAATGGGCGGATGTTACGTGCCTCGGAGAATCTTTCGAAGTCTGATCCGCGGCGGCGCTGATTTCCTGCTGAATGGCTCGGGCTGCTGTGGCTGGATCTTTGGCCGCGGTAATGGGTCGTCCCACAACGATGTGCGTTGCTCCGGCCTGGATCGCTTCGGTGGGAGTCACGACACGGGCCTGATCTCCGTGTTCCGCGCCTGCAGGTCGCACACCGGGATTGACCATGAGGAAATTGTGCCCGAACTTTGTGCGCAGAGCCTTTACCTCACGCGCAGAGCTCACGATTCCGGCGCAACCAGCATCGAGGGCGGTTGAGGCGAGCCGGAGGACCTGATCAACGACTTTCCCCGGCACACCCGTCTGGTTGAGATCGTACTCATCCATGCTGGTAAGCACGGTAACGGCTAGGATTTGCAAGGGGCGGACGTGGACGTCCGCCCCTACAAGAGCTTTGTCGGTTTTCGCCGCCTCTGCCGCTGCTTGCAGCATTTTGGATCCGCCGGACGCATGTACCGTCAACATGCTCACACCGAGCTGTGCGGCCTCGCGAACCGCAGAGGCCACGGTATTCGGAATGTCGTGATACTTCAGATCCAGGAAAACCCGCCGGCCTGAGCTGACTAAATCGCGGACGAGTTGTGGGCCTTCGGCGGTGTAGAGCTGCATTCCAACTTTGTAGATGTGCACCGAATCGCCAAGGGCGGTCACGATCTTCCGCGCGGCTGCAGTAGATGAAACGTCGAGCGCGACGATCAGGCGGTCTTCAGTTGTCGGAGCCATTATTTATGAGTTTAAGGCAACGAGGCGTACGAATCAGAGGCTTTTTAGATAATTCTTGGACAGTAATGTCCGACCCACACGGACATTGCTGACAGCAAAGCCTGGGGAGCGGAGGGCGGCTGTCTGTAGAAGATCCATTTACAAAACGTTGGTTCGGCGTATGATTGCTGCCCACCCTTTCTGTCAAATTCGCTTGAGGAGATATCCATGAAAAAACTGTGTGTTTTAGCAGTGTTTGTGTTGCTGTTCGCACCGGCGCTGTTGGCGCAGGAAAACTACAGCGAAGGACCGGTGTGGCGGGTGTCGCTGATTCGGGTGAAGCCGACGCATGTGGACGAGTATTTGACTAGTATGCGCCAGGTCAGCAAGCCATTTATTGAGGAAGAGAAGCGCCAGGGATTGATCGTGGATTACAAGATTCTCCTAAAAGAAACCAAAAACAATCCGCAAGATTGGGACATCTGCCTCGCGGTCGAATACAAGAACCACGCGGCACTCGACGGCCTAGATGCGAAACTTGAGGCGATTCGCGATAAGGTTCTCGGCGGAAAGCAACAGGCTCACCAGTTAGGCGAAAAGCGTGAGGAGATTCGAGAAATAGTCAGTGACGAGTTGCTGCAGGAGATTGTTCTAAAGTAGAGCGGATGTTTTTTCCGGGACGGGCCCACTGGCCCGTCCCGGCTTGAAATTAGCGCTCTAAAACGGGTTCGCGAAGCATGGCTAAGGTGGCGGACGCCTTGTGGCGGGGAACCACATCCAGCCGCACCCGTTGAAGACCCTGCTGGTCGAACCGGAGTACTTTAGCCGCGTTGTAGGAGAGGTCTACGATTCGGCCGTCAACATAGGGGCCGCGGTCGTTGATCCGGACGATGACCGATCGGTGGTTGCGCAGGTTTGTCACTCTAACCAAGGTACCCAATGGCAGGGTTAGGTGGGCGGCGGTCATGTCGTACATGTTGAATGGCTCACCGCTGGCGGTGGGCCGGCCTTCGAAATAGTCTCCATACCAGGAAGCAGTTCCGACCTGGTAGGGGCGAACGTTGCTCTGGGCAGAGAGTGCCTTGGGGGCTGGGCTCGGACTTAATTTGGGGTTCCCGGCCGCGCTGGAGCTGATTGGCCCGTGGGCCACTCCTAAGGCTACAAGTAACACGACGGCCAGACCTTGAACTATTCGTCCTCGCATTCAATATCCTCCATTGCCAAACTCGATCTACTCGGGTGCACGTTAGGTCAGTCTCAAAAATGCTACGGGGCCATGGGGGGTGTGTCAATTGGGAAGGATGTGTATAAGTACCTTAGGGCAGTTATAGATAGGTGAAGTAACCTGTCGTATGTACTAAGCTTTTCTGGGCTATGTTGATGATTTATTAGAGCCATGATTGTTTACCTATGAGTAAATAACTTGAACTTTTGTGCTCGTGCAGTATTTTCATAGCTTTGTTTTCAGCAACTTACATATAAAACGAAACTACTCAACTGTTTTCATCGAGTTAGGGCGATTTTGACCCTCCGCCGCAGATCGATTTTGCGAGAACTACAATTTTCGATACAGTCGCCACATGTCCCAAGCGCCGCCTATCGTCCTGACCATCGCCGGATTTGACCCCTCGTCCGGCGCCGGGGTCACGGCCGATATAAAGACCATTGCCGCTCACGGCTGTTATGGGGTTTCAGCAATCACCGCCTTGACAGTACAGTCCACAGCTGGGGTACGCGAAGTGGTTCCAGCCGGTCCCAAGTTGCTTGCACTTACCTTGGAGGAGTTGTGGAGGGATGTGAAGGTCTCTGCGGTACATATCGGAATGCTGGGGAACGGCGACGTGGTCTCCAAGGTCGCCGATTTCCTTGAGGAAGTCAGAGGACTGAGGAATGTGGTGCTCGATCCGGTCCTTAAGTCGTCGTCCGGGGCGGCTTTGTTGGACCAACGCGGTAGGGAATTAATGATGGAGAGACTTTTGGCTTTGGCTGACGTCATCACTCCGAATATTGACGAGGCGGCGGAACTGACCGGACTAGAGGTAAAGAACCCGGCGCAGATGGAATTGGCTGCTTGCCGGCTGCACGAGATGGGAGCCAAGGCGGTGGTCGTGACTGGCGGACATCTCGATCAAGCTGTCGACGTTCTCAGCGTTAAACACGGAGAAGTGCAAACCTATCGCGACGAACGGGTGGATTCGCCTAACACCCATGGTACGGGTTGTGCTTTTTCGACCGCAGTCGCCTGTCAATTGGCTTTAGGGCAATTTCTGCCGATGGCAGTCCTATTGGCCAAGGCCTATGTTCTGGCCGCGATCAAAAACAGCTATTCGATCGGGAATGGGCCAGGACCGGTGAATCACATGCACGCGACAGGAGAGCCTTCGCGAAAGAAATAAGCAGGAAGCGATCCCAGAGGCTACTACTTCTGGGATTTGCGGCCGCGAAGAAGAATACCGGCAAGAAAGGACGCGCAAGCTACCATCAGCCACTGAATCCGCCAAAGTTGAACGGCTTCAAAGTCTGAAGTGTCATGAACGCTGACGAAGCCCATGGCAAGCGCGACAATCAGGAACGCAATGCCCAAGAGAAAAGCGCACAACGTCGGAAGAGGTAGGCCGAACCAGTTCTTAACGCTGGTGAACTCAAGGGCCCGCAGGAACATGAGATGCCTGGTCCAACTGCGGGACGGCACAAGGTCGGCGCGATGACGGCTGCTGCCGCAGATATGACAAAACGTGGCGCCGACCATAAACTCGGTTCCGCAACGCCTACAAGACTCGGCTAGGTTTGTCGCAGTGGGGGGCTGAGACAGGGGAGGGCGCCAAAACTCCTGATGGGCGTCGCGGACCGCGTCACTCATAAATACATCCTGAGAAGACGGAAGTGGCACGTCCAATTCCAAAGCTGTGATTAAGTAACTCCAATTGATCGCGCTAGTTAGCATTTCTCTCTCAAGCAGCTGAAGCATCGAGCAGAGCAAGAATTACTCTGATAGTGCAAAGTTTCTAAAGGGTGCTCAGATTTTGGGCGACTGATCTTGTATCAATCGGGTAGGCGACGATTCTGTTTCTCGGATAGACTTGCAAATAGTGCTGCTTGGGTTCAAACGGGTTTCGCTTGTTTCTCCGCCTTGTATTGCGTGCTCTGGTTATCGGAATGATTGCGACCGGCTGCGCCTGGGCCCAGCGATCTGAACCCGGAACGCCGTCTTCTGCGTCCGCTCCCGAAACAACAAGAACGTTAGTCTCCCGTTCTCCTTCGCGGTCGAAAGAACCGCTGAACATGCAGGCGTCCGAAGACTTCTACGACATGGAATATGACCGCTCGATCCAGGAGTTCAGCCTGTCGTATGAGCGCCACCCGGATGATCCTGATTCGATAAACCATCTGCTGAATGCGCTCCTTTTCCATGAGCTCTACCGTATTGGGGCGTTGAGCGCTGGAGAATATGCGAACGATAGTTTTATCAATGCGGCGCATGAGCCCGCTGACCCTCACAGCTGTGAGCAGATTAAGTCACTGGTGCAACAGGCAATGGCGATCGAGAACCGGCGGTTGGATGCGAACTCAAGAGACGTGGGCGCGCTCTATGCCCGTGGAGTAACGAAGGCTGAGTTTGCGACGTACACGGCGCTGATCGAACATGCGTGGTTTTCGGCACTTCGGAATGCGGTGTCAGCGCGGCACGACCATGAGAAAGTGCTCGAGCTAGACCCCAGTAACGTCGATGCCAAGCTTATTGTCGGGGCGCACAACTACGTGGTTGGTAATCTTCCGTGGGCAGTGAAGACCGCGTCGAGCGTGGTAGGACTGGGTGGCAACAAGGAAAAAGGCCTCGAGTATCTGCACGACGCCGCGGCGGCAAACGGCGAAACCAGTGTGGATGCAAAGATCGTGCTGGTGGTGTTTCTTCGACGAGAGCGGCGCTTCGATGAATCGCTACAGATCTTGAGGACGCTGCAGCCGCAGTATCCGCACAACGTCTTGTTTGCCATGGAAGAAGGCAATTTGCTGAACGCCAAAGGGCGACCCGGAGAAGCGGCGGCGGTTTATCGACGGGTATGGCAGGACGGTCGCAATGGACGTTATGCCGGCTTGCACTATGAAATCGCGGCGACGGCGCTCGGAGATCTGCTGCGCAGTCAGAAGAACTATACGGCGGCGGCAGCAGCTTACGAGCAGGTAAGCGAAATTCAGAAGCCTGACGCTGCAATCGCGCAAAAGGCGGCGCTCGACGCCGGGGAAATGTATGATCTGCTGAAAAAACGCGATCTTGCGCTGAAAAAGTATGAAGCTGCGGTAGCGCTCGATTCCCATTCTCCGCGGGCTGAAATTGCCCGGAAAAGAATGAAGGATCCGTACAAAGGCTCGTGAAGTCGACGCCGGCAGCCGCCAATTTTCGGAACATCCTGGCAAGAGTCCGCGTATCCTATTGTGCGAGGTGAACTATGTACTGCAATTACTGTGGCAAATCCATTCAGGATGACGCCAATGTCTGCGCCTACTGCGGTACGCGCATAGGCGGAGTTATTGCGCGCAAGCGACTGGTGCGTCCGCGGGAAGGGCGAAAAATTGCCGGCGTCTGCCTCGGCGTGGCGGAATACTTCGATCTAGACGTAATCATTGTCCGCCTAGTGTGGCTAATCGCATCGGTTGTGACCGGCATAGGCGTGTTGTCGTATCCGATCGCGTGGATTGTGATGCCGGAAGAGCCGTACCGGCTCTCAGCAAATTTGACGTCTGGGCAGGTGGTCACGAACTCGTAGGTTGCTATTCTTCGCTGGCCGAGATTCGCTATTGCGCGGGCGAGGACGCCCGTGCCTCCACACTTCATTCGGGAAGAGCGAGCTCAATACAACGAGCCCAATATAATCTCGGAATGCAAAAGATCGTAAGTGACGACGCTGAGATTTTCTATGATGTAGCCGGCGCCGGGCCGCCTGTTATCCTGCTGCACCCCTTCCCCGCAAATCACGAATTCTGGCTGCCGGTCGCGGCGTACTTGTCGTCGCGGTACCAGCTCATCATGCCTGACCTGCGCGGTCACGGTGAATCCGCGCTTGGCAATGGTCCGGCGACCATGCAGAAACATGCCACCGATGTTGCCGGGGTTATGACCGATTCCGGGATCGACCGCGCGCTGCTGGTCGGGGTCTCAATCGGCGGTTACACGCTTTTTGAATTCTGGCGACGGTTCCGCGACCGGGTGAGCGGGCTGGTCCTGTGCAATACGAAAGCTCAGGCGGACACAGCCGAGGCCCGTGGTTCACGTCTGGAAGCTGCCAACGACGTGCGGCAACGTGGCACCGAGCCATTTTTCGAAAGCATGTTGCCGAAATTACTAGGCGAGACTACCCGGCAGACTCGACCTGACCTGGTCGAAGGCGCGCTTCAGATGATGCGCCAGATGTCGGCGGAAGACGTCGCGGGAGTGCAGCGTGGCATGGCAGAGCGTCCGGATTCGGTGTCAACGCTGAAGACTATCAATGCGCCGGTGTTGATCATCACTGGCGACGAAGACAACATGACTGGCGTTCCCGAAGCCGAGCTGATGAAGCAAAACATTGCCGGCAGCCAGATGAAAGTGATCGCCAAGGCTGGGCACTACTCGCCTTGGGAGCAGCCGCAAGAGGCAGGAAAGGTATTCAGAAATTTCCTTGATCGAATTTCCGGTGTTTAGCTTTTCGCTGCCATTCCGGGCGAAGTGGGGCGCCGGGCCCACTTCGATTCAGATCCTTTCGAGAAACTGATCCAACGTTAGTTCAATATCGAGAAGGATTGACCGCGAAAGGCCTGGCCCGATTGTCTCTCCGGAATGCACAGGGACAGTTGTCACGCGGCCATCGGAGTGGCGCAGAAAGTTATGACTGCCCTTAGTACGAAGTACTCTAACCCATGTTTTTCGAGGATGCGTATGACTTCCTTGCCCTTCAGTCGCGGGAGCCGCGTCATACGGATATCTGCTGGATGCCGACTAGCTCTAGAGCACCAGCGCCGTTGCGGTCATTCTCGACACAGCGCGCGATCACTTCTTTCGCCCGTTTCATGAGCGTATCAAGCTTTTTTGGCTTGGGTGTGGTAACCCGGTAACTCAGGGACAGTTGCTACGTAGTATCCTTGCTCGTCGCGCTCGATCAGAACTGTGAATTTGCGTTTGCCTTTCACGCAACAATTTGTATCACTTGGAGAAAGCCGTGCGGCTTGGACAAAGGCCCGCCTTAATGTGCAGGCGAGCCTTCGAGTTCTGCATTGGGTATGGTTACTTTGTGTACGGTCCCGGGACATTAGTGCCGTCTGCGCAACCGGCTTCGCCACTGGAATTCTTGTAACCGGTACCGTGGTCATAGTCGTAGTTCGACCAGTTGCCCTGGATTTTCCAATGCGTGCCGTTCAGGAAGGTGACGTAAGGTCCTCCGAAGACCCACGCGCACTTGTCGCCGTTTTCTGCGCCAGAACTGTCATACCAAGCATTGCCATTAGGGTCGGAGCGAGTTTCGGAAAGCTCATGTCCGGTCACGTTGGCGATTGCCTGCAGGCCTTGCGACTGCCCCGTCACGGTGCTCTGAGGATCGCAGCCGGGATCGCCATCCAACTTGAAGAAGAATCCAAACTCGATCGGCTTACCATTGCATGACGCCCAGCTATGATAGGCGCAATAACCCGCATGACCCCGGGGCTGGTCTATGTAAACCGGGTAATAGGCATTGGCGGTCGGACTGGGGACTTCCTTGCAGACCTCGGCCAGGACGGCCGACGTGCTCAGGTGCTTCGGAACTGAGCTGCCATCGACCAGGTGTCCCTGATATGTAATGGCGGTGCCGACCTGCTGGCCCGCAGCGTCGTTGTATTCATTGACGGTAGCGAAGTAGCTTGACCCTCCACCGTTCTTTGTAGTGCCCACGTACTTGTACCAATTGTCCAAACCGCTGATTTCATCACCTTTATAAGTTGGCCAACTACTACCCCAAAAGATTGCTTTTACGGTTACGCTCGGCAAAATGGGTCCGCCGTGGTAAGTCATGTCCGGGCTGCCGGTAACGGCATGGGCGTGGGCTGCATTATGCGTCCAGTGCGGTCCCAGAATCGGGGGTTCGCTCTTATTGGGATTTGTGTTTGCGTCCTGCGCATTGAGGGACAAGGAGAAGAGAACTAAGGCTGCGATCAAAAGCCATCTCATAACGACAATTTCCTCCATGATGTGGTGCAGCTTGGGCAGTATTGGACGGTTCTCCGGATTTTGTCAACTGTGAAAAGGCACGCCCAGAACGGTGTCCGTTCGGCACCATACTAAGCTGCACTGGTTCCGATATATTGAATGAACCCATGCCTGCGAAAAAATCTGTAGTGATTCGTCCAGCCACAAATTTTGGCGGATCGATGAGTGTGCCCGGAGACAAGTCCATCTCACACCGCTATGCCATGTTGGGTGCGATTGCCGACGGCCTCACCAAGCTGGAGAATTTTTCCACCGGAGCCGATTGCGGCAGTACTTTGGAGTGCCTGAAAACATTGGGCGTGAAATGGGAGCGCATCGGCAATGCGGTTGCAATCTACGGACACGGTGGAAAGTTAAAAAGTCCGACCAGCATTCTTGACTGCGGAAACTCGGGTTCCACCATTCGTATGCTGAGCGGCATTCTTGCCGGGCAGAAATTTACCAGCGAGCTGACCGGAGACGATTCGCTCCGCCGACGGCCGATGGCGCGAATTATCAAGCCGCTGGAAATGATGGGCGCAAAGATCACCTCGGGAAAAGACGGACGGCCTCCGCTGCGAATTACTGGCGGGCGCCTGAAGGCAATTGATTACAAGATGCCGGGGGCCAGCGCGCAGGTGAAAACGTCGTTGCTGTTCGCCGGGGTGTATGCGGAGGGGACAACTCGCGTCGTGGAGCCGATTCAGACTCGCGATCATGGCGAACATGCGCTTGAAGCCTTCGGCGCGCACCTTGAACGTCGCATGAAGGATGTAAGCATCGCCGGGGGCCAGAAACTCCAGGCGATCGAAGCGGTTGTTCCTGGTGATTTTTCCAGCGCGGCATTTTTTCTCTGCGCCGCCGCATTATTTCCCGACTCACATCTGACAATTTCCGGACTGCTGCTGAATCCCACGCGGGCGCGCCTGCTGGATTTTCTGATCGGGCTAGGCCTGAAAATCACGCTGACTGACATGCGCGAGCAACACGGCGAACTCGTGGGCATGGCGCAAGTGCAAGGCGGGACACCGAAGGGCGCGCGTGTCGTCGGTGAAGATACTGCCGCGCTGATTGACGAAATTCCGGCGCTGGCCGCGATTGCGCCGTACACGTCGGAAGGGATCGAAATTCGTGACGCCCGCGAGTTGCGCGTGAAGGAGTCAGACCGAATCGCCAGCGTCGCGACCAACCTGCGCGCGATGGGCGCCAGAGTGGAAGAGCTCGAAGACGGCTTGCGTATCCCTGGTAAACAGAAACTCCATGGGGCTTCGCTCGATTCGTTTGGCGATCACCGGATTGCCATGGCATTTGCGGTGGCGGCGTTGCGCGCGGGAGGCGAAACCGAGATTCGCAATGCGGATGCGGCGGTGATTTCCTATCCGGATTTTTTCAATGCATTGGAGGGGTTGGTGCAGAGGTAGTTGTCTGACTCCCCGAGCCCGATATACCACCCTTCCCAAAACCGGGGAAGGATGGGGCACCCTCAGGTGTGATGACCTAAGGAAAAAGCCCCACTTCTCGCAAAGAGCGCGAGAGATGGGGCACCCTCCGGGTAATCTAGAAAAGTTGCGGGGCGGACGTGGGCGTCCCCCAATGTGGCTCTACTACTTAATCTGTTCGGTCTTGCCGTCGTATTTCACGGAGCCGTTCTTCTGATTTTGCTGCTCGACATCCTGATTGGTGATGGTGCGCGCGGCATGCCGTCCGGTGCGGGCTGAAGCCGAGGCATCAACCGGGCTCGAAGTCTCGTTCTCGGAGGCGTAGTAGATCCAGGCTCGCGGAGTGGCTTCGGCGCGCTCGTGCTCTCGCTCTCCTTCTCTGCGATACATTCCGGGCAGGTGCGCTTGCGCGACCGGCACGGAAAGCTGGACGGCCGGAGATGAAATCAGCGGCGTCGTGCCTCCCGCGTACCAGACCGGCTGCGTGTAAACTCCGCCGACATTTCCGGTGACATTGGAGAGCGTGCCGTTCGTGGCTCCCGCAGTCAGTCCGTATGTGGCATTGCTGGCTCCGACCGGAGCGGCCGAGACGGTTTCAAGCGAGACCTCGGGCGTGGTGAGACGCGGAATATAGGGGGCGCCGCAGCCGTCATAAACGACGGTGGCCGGAACAACCTGGGCAGCGGCGGCAAATGAGAATAAGACAGCAGCACACAGAGCAATGAGAAGACGCATACTACCTCCTGGGGCAAGACTAAAAACGTCCTAGCAGGTAAGATGCCAGTCGCAGATGCTGGCGGTTTACAGTCAGAGATTTACCCGTCTTTGTCCGAGTATTGGCCGAAGACTTCGGCGTACGTGCTGATTCGCGGGAAGCAACAGTGCAAAGCATTGCGCAAAAGCCGCACCAGTGTTGCGATCGCCTGCTGCCCGAATTGGCGAGTGCGCGTTAACTTCCGATGTAGCGCGCGTACAGGCTGCGCGCAAGAGCAGTGTCCGTGGTGCCTTTGATGATGGCGCGACCGTCGGGGAAGAGCGTCATTTCATACGGCTCTTTCCAGAACTTCAGAATGAAGTCGGTATGGCGGACGCTACCGTGCGGCTGAAGGCGCTTGCTCAAGTCGCCCAGATTGACTGGACGATGATGTTCGTGAATCTGGACGGAATTGCGTCCGCAAAGCGTAATGTGAGGACGGCCAGCTCCCGATAGGTGCGCGAAGTCTTTTTCGGAGCAGGTGCGGCAATGTGCGCGGGGTTTGTCGGCGGCGATCTCTGAGCGCTGGTTCAGCCATAAATCGTGCGAGACGAGGGTGGCCCGCAGTTGTTGGCGCGCTCCGGTCAGCAGCTTCAGCGCTTCAGTCGCCGCAATCGAAGCAGCCATATTCACCGCTGAATTGAGGATTCCAGCGGTATCGCAGGTTTCCACCATTCCGGACGGAGGATCCGGAAAAAGGCACGACAAGCAGGCGGTCTCGCCGGGCACAATGTTCATGGTAACCGCGTAACTTCCGACCGCAGCGACGTAAATCCAGGGAACACAATTCTTCACCGCGTAATCGTTGATTAGATATCGCGTTTCAAAATTATCCGTGCCGTCCAGAATGAGCTGAACCCCGCCGAGAAGCTGCTCCGCGTTCTCGGGCGTCAAGTCACTGACATGGGGTTCGGCGACAATTTGTGAGTTGAATTGGGCGATCTTCCGGCACGCGGCAATCGCCTTGGGGACGGAGTCGGCGGCGTCGGTCTCGTCGAAAAGCACTTGCCGCTGGAGATTGCTGGGTTCGACGTAATCACGATCGATAATGCGGAGGGTTCCCATCCCGGCGCGGGCAAGCAGGGAAGCAAGAGCTGAACCGGTTGCGCCACAGCCGACGATGGCGACCCGGGATTCGAGGAGCCGTTGCTGGCCATCGGCGCCAATCCCGGCAAACAGCACCTGACGCGAGTATCTTTCTTCCAGTCTGGGTTTCATTCAAGGGACCATTCCCGCAGCCGCAATGCGCCCCAATAGTCTGCGAACCACCGCGTCTACCTTAGTTACGCCGCACGAGATTTATTATAGGTGGCGATGGCACGAGAGTTGCGCGAAACGCATCCTTGCGCGCATTGAGCCGATCAGCTTTCCAAAGTACAAAGCAGGAGCGTTTTTGTCGAATCGGGCTTTGAGCCGCGTCTTCGCGCTGATTGCAATTACCTCGTCTCTATCAGCGGGGAAATTGTGGCCCCGATCTCAGGCTGAAAGCACCGGCTCCGCCCAAACTCAAGTCCAAAGTCAGACCCCGGCCCCAGAGGCGCGGGATCTGCAGCCAGGGCAGCCTGCCTGCTTCGGGGCTCCGGTTAAAGAAATCAGTTTTCCCGGCGTAAATGAGGCCGATCAAGAGATGTTGCGGAACATGCTTCCGGTGAAGGAGGGGGAACCGCTCGATCGCGAACAGCTTCAGGAGAGCATGCGCATTCTGTACGCGACCGGACGATTCGCAGAACTCAGGGCCGAATGCGAGCGAGCATCCGATGCCAAAGTGTCGCTCGCATTTCCCAGTACTCCGAGATTCTTTATTGGCCTGGTCAGGGCTGAAGGCGCTCCGGGCCATCCCACGGAGTCGCAGATCGTAAACGCTTCGAAGCTGCAGTTGGGCGAGCCCTTTACCCCTGAGCAGATGAACCGGGCAGTAGACAATATCAAGCGGCTTATGGAAGAGAACGAATATTACAATGCCAGGATTTCTTATAACCGGCACGAGAACCCGCAAAGCCAGCAAGTCGAAATTACTTTTGAAATTCATTCGGGCGATCCCGCACGCGTGGGCACAATTACGATCCAGGGCGCAGGGCTTTACTCAGTAGGTCAAATCGAAGACATTGCGCACCTTCATCCCGGAGACGTGGTTACGGCGGCGAAAGTTTCAGATGCGCTGGACCGCGTTCGCAAGCATTACCAGAAACGCGAGCGCTGGCTAGCCCAGGTGGGCATCGCCGGCAAAGAATATGTTCCTCGCCTAAACACTGTCAATTACAAGCTGGCAATAGAGGTGGGACCGGGAGTGGAGATTCGGTCAGAAGGATTTTCCATCAGCAAGGCAGCGCTGAAGAGGAACGTTCCGGTTTACGAAGAGCATGCGCTCGACGATGATCTGCTGAACGAAGGGCGACGGAATCTTCTCAGTTATATGGAATCTCGCGGCTACTCAGATGCCAGTGTCACCCTGAAACGTGAGACGGATGCACAGGCCCAGGTGATGCGAGTGATTTACCAGATCGATGCAGGTGAGCGCCACAAGCTGGTGAAAGTACAGATCGAAGGCAACAAGTATTTTCGCGAATCCGATTTGCGCCCGCTGCTGCACGTGCAGATTGCCAGCCTCGCGCTGCCGCACGGCACGTACAGCCGTGCACTTCTGCGAAACGGAGTTCGCGACATTGAAAATGTGTACCGCGCGAACGGCTTCGCCCAGGTGAAGATCGAGACCAACGTGGAGGACAATTATCGAGGTGCAAAAAACCTATTAGCGGTCACTGTGCGGATCGAGGAAGGCCCGCAGACTCGAGTGGGCTCGTTCCAGATTGTGGGAAGCACGCAGCTCAACAATCCGACATTTCAAAATCTATACACCGGCCCAGGGCAGCCTTTTTCAGACTCGCGCATTGCCGAGGATCGGGACATCATTCTCAACTACTACTTCGATAGCGGCTTTCCTAACGCAACTTTTGAGGCGGAAGCCAACCCAGCGGCTGAGAACCGCATGAATGTGACCTTTAAGGTTCACGAAGGCGAGCGGTTTTATGTGGATCGGGTTCTGATTTCGGGAAGGGAATACACACTTCCATACGTGGTCGACCACGAACTGCAGATGAAATCGGGCGACCCGCTCAGCCAGGGTGACCTGTTGCGCACCCAGCAGAAGCTGTACGATCTGGGAATTTTCAGCCAGGTTGACACTGCGGTGCAGGATCCTGAGGGGGTTCAACCGCGCAAAAACGTCCTGGTCGGGGTCCAGGAGGCAAGGCGATACACATTTAACTACGGGGCCGGATTCGAGTTTCAAACCGGGCAGTCGGCAATTGGCAGTAAACAGCCCTTGGGAACGACGGGGGTAAGCCCGCTGGCGTCGCTTGATGTGACACGGCTCAACTTCCGTGGCCGCGATCACACCATCACGTTTGAGTCCCGGGTCGGCGGTTTGCAGCAGCGCGGTCTTATCGGATATGAAGCGCCGCGGTGGTTCAACAATCCTAACTGGAAGTTGAGCTTAACCGGTTTTTTTGATCACACGCTCGACGTGGCCACCTTCACATCTCAGCGGCTGGAAGGTTCGGTGCAGGCAGAGCAGGTTGTGAACAGGAAGGCCGATGGCACGCCAGTGAGCGTAATGAATTACCGGTTCAACTATCGGTTGGTAAAAGCCAGCAATGTGCAAGTGAACCCGGCGTTGATTCCCTTGCTGTCGCTGCCGGTGCGTGTGGGTCAACCCGGCTTTAGCTATTTTCGCAATCACCGCGATAACGATCTGGAAACCACACGGGGAAGCTATAACACGGTTGATGGCGGCGTGGCTTCCAGCTACTTCGGCTCGCAAGCCGATTTCAGCAGGATTCTGGTGCAGAATTCCACTTATCATTCGTTCGGCAAAGCCAAAGGAACGAATAAGCAATTCGTCTTCGCGCGATCCACTCGGATTGGGTTGGAAAATCCTTTTGCGAACACGATCATCACGCAGCCGGGACAGGAAACACCAGCAACCTCTACCTTGATTCCGTTGCCAGAGCGTTTCTTTATGGGTGGCGGTAACTCGCATCGCGGCTTTGGGCTGAATCAGGCGGGCCCGCGAGACCCCATCACCGGATTTCCTACCGGCGGCTCGGCCCTGTTCCTGAACAACCTGGAATTGCGTTTTCCCCCGCCTACTCTTCCGTTCCTCCATGACAACGTGAGCTTTGCGATATTTCACGACATGGGAAATGTTTTCACGGACGGAAATCATATGATGGACAGTTTGCTGCGCTGGCATCAGAACAAAAGCCTGTGCGTGCAACCACTCAACTCAGTTTTTCAGATTGGCGCCAATGGCACCAACGCTTCACACTGCAACTACAACTACATCTCGAACGCGATTGGACTCGGTGTACGTTACAAAACGCCGGTGGGGCCGGTGCGCTTCGACTTTGGATACAACCTGAACCCGACGATATTTCCGTATGTCATACAAGTTTCTAATCCAGGTAAACCGGTCATCTATCACTTCGTAGGCACGAAGCAGGCGAGTCCTTTCAACGTTTACTTCAGTATCGGACAGACATTCTGATGTTAATGCGATGGACAATAGTCGCGGTGTTGCTTCTGAGTTCGACCGCCTTGCACGCTGGTGAGGTGCTCGATGGAATGGTAGCGACGGTGAACAGTCGCGTGATTCTGCAGAGCGACTGGGATGATGAATTGCGCTTTGAATGTTTCATGTCAGGGCGCAAACTCGCGGACCTGAGCTCCGACGAGAGAAAAGCCGCGCTTGATCGACTGATCGATCAGGAGATCCTGCGCGAGCAGGTGCACGTGACGGATTTGAAACCGGCCCGTGCCGAAGAGATCAAGAAACAAATCGATACGCTCAAAGCTGTTCAGCTTCGGGAGCATGGGGGAGAATCATGGGCAATGGCATTATCGCGTTATCAGCTCACCGAAAGGTTCGTCGAGGACCATGTGGCTGCGGAGCTGGAGCAGTTTCATTTTATCGACGCCAGGTTCAGGCCATCGATTCAAGTCTCGGAAACGGAGATCGAAAAATACTATCGCGACCAAGTTGTTCGTAAGTTGCCGGCTTCTGATCCGCTCAACCTGGCCAACGTCACGCCGAAGATTAGAGAAATACTAATTCAGCAAAAAATGAATCAGATGCTCGATTCGTGGCTGGAGACCTTGCGGTCGCAAGCTCAGGTTCGGGTCGTATCTGCAAACGAGACTTCCGAGTCCAAAGAAAGACAGGCGAAATCGCGATGAGCTGGCGTCGCATCCCGTGGGGCAGCTTCTGCAAAACGCTCCTGCTGTGCGTTTTGGTTCTGCTGCTCGGATTTTCCGCGCTGCTGTGGTACGTGACCACGGATTCCTTTCAGCGTATGGCCCGCAGCAGGTTGATTACAGCTCTAGAACGAGCGAGCGGCGGGAAGGTAGAACTCGGGAGCTTCTACTTGGTGCCGTTGCGCAGGCAAGTGGAAGTGCGTGATTTGACTATTCATGGGAGGGAGGCACTCGGCGAACAACCCTATGCGCACGTGGACAGGATGACGGCGGTGATCAACTTCTCCTCGGCGCTCGGCGTCAAGCTGGTTTTTCACACACTGACTCTCTGGCACCCTGTGATTCACGTCATCTTCTATCCTGACGGCAGCACGAACCAGCCTATGCCGAGTCAGCCGGGCAATTCTGCTATCGAGCGGCTTTTTTCGCTTTCTGTCGGGAGCCTTGAGGTCAGGCAAGGCGAACTATTATGGCAGGACCAGCGCATTCCTGTGGATTTCAGTTCCAATGACGTGTCAGCGAATCTGAGTTATTCATTTCTGCGCCGGCGGTATTGCGGAGATATTGCAATTGGCCGGGCCGAAACTCAGTTTGATGGACTCCGTCCGGTGGCGTGGACAGGACAATCGAAGTTCTCCTTCGACCGGAATGGCATTGAAGTTCAATCGCTGAAGGCAACCGCGGGACGCTCGCAACTTCGTGCCAGCAGAGTTCACGCAGACTTCCGCAATCTGACAGTGAAGGGGAATTACGATCTGAGCGTCGATCTCGCGGAGGCCGCTGCGATCGCCCGTCAGGCGCAGCTTAAGGCGGGCACCCTACATTTAATTGGGAATGGTTCGTGGTCGCGTCAGGATTTTGCTTCGGAGGGAGACTTCGATGTGCGCGCAATGGCGTGGCACAACAAAACGTTTTCCGGCCGTGACCTGTCGGGACAGGGAAAGTTTTCGGTCGATCCGAGACACCTTTCTATATCGAAGGTGGAAGGTCAATTCCTGCACGGGACCTTTGTGGCCGATGCTGACATCGTGAACTGGCAAGCTTCGCCGAAGGCAGCCAGAAGCGAGCAACAGCAGGGGATGATGGTCGTCAAGGCGAAGAACATGTCTCTGGCGGAGCTGTTGGGAGGACTGGGCCGTAGTTTTCGATCGGTCAACAATTTGAAGTTCGCCGGAGGTATTAGCGGCGCGACCGATGTGGAATGGAAACAGTCTGTGCAATTCGCGAATGCCAGGGTCGTGGCGAATGTCGCACCTCCAGCCATCGTCCCAAATGGCCGAATGCCGCTAACTGCGGCGGCGCACGCAACCTATGACTTTCGCTCTGGAGACATATCGTTGACCGAGCTCTCCGCGAATACCCGTAGTACACAACTGCAGGCTTCAGGCGCGCGTAGCTCTGCAGTAAAAATCTCATTTTCGACCAGCGATCTGCAGGAATGGCAACCGGTGATTTCACAGGTGTTTCCGGCAGGCGTACCGCTGATTGTCCACGGACACGCGACTTTCAACGGAACCGCGGCCGGAAACTGGTCGAATTTGAGGCTGGCCGGCAACTTGCAATTGCGAGATTTCGATGCGATCGTTCGACCGAAAGCTCACGCGCCGCAACGGCGCGTGCATTGGGACTCACTGAATGCGGACGTGCAGGCGTCACCTACAAATTTATCGCTACACAACGCAATATTGCGGCGCGAAGATGCAATCGTACGAGTGAACGGAACTGCTGGACTGGATGATTGGGGCCTTGTGCCCGAAAGTCCCTTGAGGCTGCGGATTGATGTGCAGAACGCTAACGCCGATGAGCTTTCAAATTTCGCCGGATATGATCACGAGATTTCCGGAAGGCTTTCTGCGGGACTGCAGCTATCCGGTACACTCGGCAGACCTGAGGGACAGGGAAGCGTTAGCTTGTTGAATGGAAGCATGCGGGGCCATGCATTTGATTCGGCGAATGCGGCGCTGACTCTCAACGGAAATCAGCTGACCATCAAGAGTCTTAACTTTGCCCGCGGGGAAGAGCGGATCGCTGGAAACGGCGATTACAATTTCGCGTCACGAGCGTTTCAATTGAAAATCCGCGGCATGGATTTCGATTTGGCGAATTTTCCGCTGCCTGAGCGGGCGCAGACCAAGATTGAGGGGAAGCTTGACTTCGCCGCGCAAGCCCACGGCACGACGGATGCACCGGAGGTTACGGCTGATCTGCATTTGCGGAACCTCAGGTTAAACGGTCAGGTTGAGGGTGATTTCCTGCTGCAAGCGGTCTCGCGCGGCGCGGACGCGCACGTGACAGGACATTCGGATTTCAGAGACGCGTCGTTGGAAATAAATGGCAACATACGGATGCGCGACCGATGGCCGGCGCACATCGATCTGCATTTCTCTCATTTAGACGCGGACCCATATCTTGGCAGTCTGCTGCGGACCCATATCGTCCGTCATTCCGCGGTTGCGGGCGATCTGCAGCTCGAGGGCCCGCTCCGTGATCCGCAACAGCTGAATATCGCTGGCAACCTCAGTGATTTGTATGCGGAGGCCGGAAAAACACAATTTCGCAATGATGGGCCAATCCGGTTTGCGCTGTCGGAGCAGGCGTTCAAGCTTGATACCTTTCACGTGGTGGGCGAGAACACAGACTTATCGGGGAACGGTTCGATGCAGCTGACCGGGAGTCGAGCATTAAATTTTCAGGCGCGCGGCAAGATCGATTTGAAGCTATTGCAAAGCTACGATCCTGACATCACGAGTTCAGGCGCGATTACCGGCGATGGCTCGGTGACAGGAACTCTCGACGCTCCTCTGGTGAAGGGCAAGCTGCAAGTTGAGAACGGCGCGATTTCAGATATAAACCTGCCGAGCGTTCTCAGTGAAATTAACGGCACACTGCTGTTCAGCCAGAACCAGGTCACAATCGAGAACCTGGATGCTCGCATTGGTGGTGGCACGATCGGGTTCACTGGACACGGGTATATCGCGGGCAAGCTTTCTACTTTCGATCTGCACGCCAAAGCCGATTCAGTGCGGCTGCGCTATCCACCGGGCGTGAGCTCTACGGCCGACGCTGATTTGAGTTGGAGCGGCAGCGGATCCGGGTCAGTGCTGTCGGGCAACATCACAGTAAATAAGCTTGGGTTTACGCCGGGGTTTGATTTCGCGGCGTACCTGGAGAGGACGGCGCAGGTTTCAAGCCTTCCGCAGACCGATCCGGTGCTGAACAAGATTCGATTGGATATTCACTTGGCGACCACGCCAGAGCTGCAGATGCAGACGAGCGTGATTCGACTGCAAGGCTCAGCGGATTTGCGGTTGCGCGGGAGCGCCGCGAAACCTATCCTGCTGGGCAGAGCGGATGTGTTTGAAGGCGAAGCTTATTTCAATGGCACAAAATATCGGTTGGAGCGCGGCGGTGTTTCCTTTACAAATCCGGCAGTCACTACTCCGTTTCTCGACCTCGAGGCGGTCACACGGATCCGCGACTATGACGTAACGCTTTCGCTTACGGGTGACATAAGCAAACCAAATGGATTGAAGGTGAATTACCGCTCTGATCCGCCTTTGCCGACCGCCGACATTATTGCGCTGCTTGCATTCGGCCAGACCACGGAACAATCGGCACAACTGCAACAGACGAACCAATCCGCATTCACGCAACAAGCCTCAAGCGCAATGCTGGCCGCAGCATTGAACGCAACCCTGAATAATCGGGCACAGCGCCTGTTTGGCAACAGCCGTATCAAGATCGATCCGCAAGGGTTGGAGTCGGAGACCTCGACCATTACTCAGAGCGGGCCGGCGGTGACCATTGAACAGCAAGTGAAAGATAACCTCACAGTTTCCTACACAACCGATGTGTCGCAGACCTCGCAGCAGGTCATTCGAGCGGAGTACAACCTTTCGAAAAATGTTTCTATCGTGGCTATCCGCGACCAGAACGGGGTGGTGAGCTTCGATGTGAAAATCCGGCGGCGAAAACGGTAATAGACTAGCACCGGTAAAAACTTGGCTGGCATCCAAGAGCGCTGATGTCAATTCTCGACGCTGCCGAACTCGATTCATATTTCGAGGAGCGCCGCCTCATGGTGGAGTCGCAGCTCCGGAACCGGGGAATTCGTGACGAACGGGTCCTGGAAGCCATGTTGCGGATTCCGCGGCACGAGTTTGTTGCAGACGAATACAAATCGCAGGCCTACGAAGATCACCCCATTCCCATCGCCGAGAGCCAGACAATTTCGCAGCCGTTCATTGTTGCGGTTTCATTGCAGGGGCTTGGTTTGCGGGGAACTGAATCGGTGCTCGAAGTTGGCACCGGCTCTGGCTATCAAACTGCGCTGCTGGCTGTGCTCGCACGCGAGGTTTACTCGATTGAACGTCACGCGGCGCTTGCGCAAAGTGCGGAAGCAGTTCTGGCCAAGCTCGGACTGAGCAACGTGAAAATCGTGGTGGGAGATGGAAGTCACGGACTTCCTGAGTTTGCCCCGTATAACGAGATTCTGGTTTCGGCTGCAGCGCCGGCGATTCCACAAAGCCTTTTTGACCAACTTGCAGATGAAGGACGAATGGTGATTCCGGTCGGGCCCCCTCATTCGCAGGAGCTGCAGCTGTTGCGTAAGCGTGAGGGTAGAGCAGTGGTAGATGTGATTGAGGGGTGCCGCTTCGTACCGCTGATCGGAGCCGAAGGTTATTGATTTCTTTTACAATGCAATGTGCTCCTGCTGAAAAATCTGCGCGTCACTCTGGAGATGATCAAGTGGGAGCACTCCGTGTTCGCGCTGCCATTTGCGCTGTGTGGGGCGATGCTGGCAGCCCGAGGCGTCCCCACGACACGCCAGATCATCTGGATCATTGTCGCGATGGCTGCAGCGCGCTCGGCGGCGATGTCTTTTAATCGACTGGCCGATGTTTCGATCGATGCGGCAAATCCCAGGACGCGAACGCGCGCTCTGCCCGCGGGGACGTTGACGAAGAATTTCGTGAAGAGTTTTGTGGTTGTGTCTTCGGGAATTTTTGCGCTCGCCGCTTGGGAATTGAACCGGACGGCCTTTTGGCTGTCGCCAGTTGCGTTGGCGATTTTGCTGCTCTATTCGTACACCAAACGCTGGACACGCTGGTCGCATGTGGTGCTAGGTTTTGCCTTGGGGATTGCGCCAGCTGCGGCGTGGATTGCGGTACGAGGATCGCTTGATCCGCGAATTCTTCTGCTTACTGCCGCGGTCACTTTCTGGGTGGCGGGTTTTGATGTGCTCTACGCGTGCCAGGATTATGAGTTCGACCAACAAGCGGGATTGCATTCTCTGCCGCGTTACTGCGGCATCGGGAATGCTCTGTGGATCGCGCGGTCCTTTCATCTCTTGATGCTGGTTTTGCTCGCCGCTCTGGTATGGATATTCGGTCTCGGTGGGCTGGCAGTGGCTGGGGTTTTCGCCGTCCTGCTGCTGCTGGCTTACGAACACTCCTTAGTCTCGAAAAACGATTTGAGTAAGCTGAACGCGGCCTTTTTTACTATGAACGGCATTATTTCGGTCATATTTTTCGTTTTCATTGCGCTCGATTTGCTGTTACATCACACGGGTCCAATGTAGGCCGGATTTTTCTGAGGGCGTCATGAGCAAATTCTTCCTGGCAGGTTTTTTCGCAGTGATATCTCTTTCAATTTCCGTACTGGCTCAGCGGCAGCCGGCCATCGTTTCGCCTGAAGTTCAAGCTGACGGGCACGTCACCTTTAGATTCGCTGATCCGAATGCGTCGAAGGTGGAAGTGGAAATCGAAGGCGAGAACACGCACACGCCCATGCAGAAGGACGATCACGGAATCTGGAGCGTGACGATTGGCCCGCTGCAGCCGGATATTTACGGATACTCGTTTCTAGCCGATGGTGTGGCGCTGATTGATCCTTCGAATCCGTTGATGAAGCCGAATTTGCTGGGCGCGCAAAGCGCAGTTCATATTCCCGGGCCGCCTACACTACCGTGGGAAGTGAATCAAGTGCCGCATGGAGTGGTTCACCATCACTTCTATTATTCCAAGATCGCAAACGACCATCGCGATTTTTATGTTTACACGCCGCCGGATTACTTTGCCGACACAAAGATAGAGTATCCCGTTCTTTATTTGCTGCATGGCTTCAGTGACGACGCCAGCGGATGGACCGCAGTGGGTCGCGCGAACGTGATCCTTGACAACCTGATTGCAGAAGGCAAAGCCAAGCCCATGATAATTGTGATGCCGCTGGGTTACGGCGACTACGACATCATCCGGCGCGGCTGGGATTCGTGGTCAGACAAAGACCTGGCGCGGCGGAATCTGTCAAAGTTCACTGACATTCTGCTTGCTGAAGTCATGCCGCAGGCTGAAGGGATGTATCGCATCAGGAAAGACCGCGAGTCGCGCGCTATTGCCGGACTTTCCATGGGAGGCGCGGAATCGTTGCTGACGGGGCTGAATCATCTCGACCAGTTTGCCTGGGTGGGCGCATTCAGTTCGGGAGGAATCGACCTGCAGACTTTCGGTGCGGAGTTTCCTCGTGTAGATGCGAACGCAAACCAAAAACTAAAGCTGCTCTGGATCGCCTGCGGCACCAAAGATAAGTTGATCAAGATTAACCGGGAATTCAAATCATGGCTGAAGGACAAAGGCGTTCAGTTCACGGATGTCGAGACCCCGGGGATGCACACCTGGATGGTATGGCGCCGGAATTTGGCGGCGCTTGCGCCGTTGCTCTTCCATTAAATTCGCGGTTCGACTTCTGGGCGTCAGCCTTTGTAGATTGCAGTTTTCCTTTCGCTTGATGTGAACAACAGGTTCCTCGACTGCATTCCGTTACCCGCAAGCGGACGACGGGAACTCCGCTCGGAATGAACAGTTTTTATTATTAGTTGAAAAGGTATTAGTCATCGCACCGTGCGTATCGGCGGCCAACTTTGTGATGCTCCGGCGTAGAGGCTCGCGGCAGTCTCGAGCCGCTTACTTCCGTCGTGAACGGCGACCTGGTGCGGCTTGTTGGTTTCATAGCCTTGCCAAAGTGAAACCGCGGCGTATGCGCCGTCCTTTCGCAGAATGTAATAAATCATGTCTACGAATTGAAGGTGTTCCTTGTCTCCGTTGTAGTTGCGCACTATACGCTTGAGAGCATCCATTCCGGCGTCGAGCGGCGACATGCCGTGGCGCATATTTTCGACTATAGTGTGTGCGCCTGCGACTTTAATATTTTCCTCTCCGTTGCCGGTGGCTCCCGCGGAACCAACGTCCTGATCGGTGTAGCATCCGGCGCCGACGATTGGAGAGTCGCCCACGCGGCCGGGAATTTTCCACGCCAGGCCGCTGGTGGTGGTGCAGCCGGAAATTTCATTCTTTTCGCTAAGCGCAGAGCAATGAATTGTGCCTGTAGGTGGAAAGACCACGTAACGAATTGCGTCCATGCGCAGCTCGGGAGGAATTCCGATATCGGCGGCAATCTGTTCCATGCGTTGAATGCGTTGCTCCCATTCATCGGCGTGTTCAGGGCCCGAAAATCGGCGGCGCCAGGCGGGACTGTCGATACCGGGCCCCCACCAATCAGAATGCGTCTCTTTCCAGAGCAGCCACTCTTTGCGCGATTTTTCGGTGAGGAGATTTTCGCGCTGAAATCCCTGGGCGACTGCGAAGCGCTCGGCGCCTTCTCCGACCAGCATGACGTGACCGGTGTGCAGCCGCACGATGTTCGACAGCAAGGAAACATTCTTGATATTGCGAACCCCGGCGACAGAACCGGCAGTGCGCGTAGGCCCATGCATGCAGCAGGCATCAAGTTCGACGACGCCATCTTCGTTGGGGTGTCCACCGAGGCCGACACTTTCGTCGTTAGGATCGTTCTCTGGCCCTTGCACGACCTTGATGGCGGCTTCGAGCGTGTCACCACCGCCCACGAGAAACGCATACGCCTGGTCGAGATAGTTGTAGCCGTTGGCGGCGCAAATAATGATGGGCAGCTTGGCCGCGCGTTTTACGCTGTTGTTTTCAGAAGATTGCGCGGCTTGAGAATCAGTCGATAAACCGACAGCAACGGATCCGGCCAAAGCTGAAGTGAGAAAGTCGCGACGGGAAACAGGCATGGTAGTCCTTCGCAATGAAGTCAGGTAAAAACGTTAAGGGACAAAGTTTATATCAGCGGTGCAGAAGGAGTGCGGAATGAGTCGGACAGGAATGTGCGAGCCACCCGGCACGTCATGATGAATTGTCGGACAGGAATGTCCGACCCACGCGGCCAAATGATGACGCCGACCCGGTCCAGCTTATGATGCGGCGAGCATCTGGTTGGTATTGCGGTCCGCGCGGAAGCGAAGCAATGCCGCTATGTTGCCAACGCGATCCAGGGTTGCGTCGCGCGGGACCAGCACGAGCCCAATGCTGTTTTTAATCGCAACTGGTACCAGCGCTTCACAGATATCGTCGAGCTGACGGGTTGCGCGTCCGCAGAGTGGGCAATAAGGAACGAGGTGCGAGTCCATATGCCCGCAGGCGGTACACTCGACGGCGCGAGCGGCGTAGTCGGTGGTCATCAGAAGGGTCTCCACTTCGCCCATCTCGGTCGCACGCAAAACTCTTCGCAGGCCGGTCACGCCAAGGCCGTTACTCTTGGCCCCTTCAATCGCCTCGCGTACCTGATTCTCGTGATGCCGCTGCAAAGACTCGTGGACGATGCGCTCGGCCTCTTGTTTTGCTTGTACGTCGGTGAGTGTATTCACGTCGGCTGAGAAGCGTCCCAAAAGTTTTTTCTGAACATAGGGATGGAGCTGGCCCTGCAACTCGGGCCAGTTCACGTCGTGGCAGCCGATGACCAGCGCCTCAAAGAGTTTCTTCTCTGCTCCATTCTTGAGAGTCTCCGCAACTATTTGATAGTGCCGCCGAAAATCATTTTCCTCGTGACGTTCAGAATGGCCGGCGTCATATCCCGAATAGCCGTCGCTGCGGCCGTGGCGGGGAAGCGGATTGGTAAGGGCGGCGTGTTCACGAAACTGCTCAAATTGGATATCAAGAAAACGCGCGTGTTGGCGGTCCACCAGCGCTACCCACAGCTTAGGATATTCGGAGAAGACGGAAACCAGCGGCCGAAGATGAAAACGCCGATTCACGTAAAGCTTGGTGGCTGCCACTCCGGCGGGCATGTCGAATTCGTGCCAAATCCCACTGCCGCCACCGGCAAACACCACTTTGCCGCGGGCCTGATTTCCGTGCAAGCGCTCGGCCAGTTCGAGGATGCGTTCAAGGTCCCCGATGGCGTTGCGGAAGCGGCCATTCAGCTGCAATTCCTGAATCGTCTTCCGGACAAGGTCTTTTGCAAGAATTCCTTCTTCGCGATGCGATTTGTCCTGCGGAGTGGACGGTTTGAAGTAAAAGCTGATCGCGAATTCATCGGGATGACGGCATTCGAACGAGGCAAGTTGTCGCAGCTCTTCTCGAGAAATCATGGGGCACCTTAATCGGTTGCGGTGTGTTGAAGCAGCTTGTCCTTCAGAGGATTCTCAACGGGGAGGCCATGTCGCAGCGCTTCTCGCGCAGTGTGGATCGACTGCCGTACCTGATCCGGCGGGCGGTCAACAATGGTTGCGATTTCCTTGAGCGAAAATCCCTCAATCGCAGAAAGGATGAAGGCTTCGCGATCGAGGCGACCGGCCCGGCGCAAAGCAAATTGGACAAGCGTGATCATCTCATCGGAGTAGGCAATCTGCTCCGGAGTCCACGCCCTATCGTCAGCGATTGCATTTTCTGCGGTGATAGTTTCATCGGGTTGATAAAACTGCAGGCGCGCCTCGTCGCTATCAGTGTCATTCCCGTTGCGACCGCGACTCCGGCCCTGGATATCAACTTCCCCGTTGGAAGTAGCGGTTCGGCTAAAGTCATCGAGTGAAAGAATTGCGAGCCGGTAAAGCCAGGGCTCGAGACCGATGCGGTCAGGCTTCTCAATCCTTTCATCCAGGGCGCGCGCAACGACTTCATCGAGTACTTCTTCGACGTTCACGGACCCGGGTTCCAGGTCGCCGGAGTTCTCGCGAAAGTAGATTTCACGCTCGATGAAAAGTCGCAGGCGGCGCAAGTTGGCGTTCAAGTACGAGCGAACATCATCGGAAGTAGCGGTCTGCGGACGGACCGCCGCAAATGTCTCTTCGAAGGGAACCTCAGGTGTGGGAATTCCTTCCAGAGTACGGTGCCGTCTCCAGGAATGTGAGCTGCGCAGAAGGTCTTTGTGTTTGCCGACCTGTTCCAGCAGGTCACTAAAGGCTGCTTTGATCGCCGTAGTGGCTGACGGTGAAGCCTGTTGCACAGCCATCTGGCCGGAGGGGAGGCGCAGGTTGAGAGACACAACCGTGCCTTCGCGAGGAGAGTTCTCCTCGATCGCACCCTTCAGGTGTACGAGATCCGGGCGGAACACCTGCAGCCTTTTCTGTAGTTTGGATATCCAGTGCTGAATTTCTTTATCTACGTCAGGAGTTTTATGAACCTTGTACGTGATGTGAACATTCATGCTTGCCTCTGATGCCGGGAGGAGGTCCCGTGAAGCCTTCGCAACCGTGATTCTACACCCGCGGAATGCGAGGAGCTCTCAAAATCGAGAAGAAGCTGGGAATTTCGGTTCTATTCTGACCCGCGGTACGGACTACAGCTGCCTGAAAGGGCGGGGATTATGCAACTCAGCCCTGCAACCCCGCTGTCTAAAGCGCGAATGTCGACCGGGTGCTCAGTTTATCGAACGTTTTTAATTTTTTTTCGTTCGCCGTTCTTTTCGCAGCAATGCAAACTGGCTGCGGAGGGGGTGATACCACCGACGCCGGACCTGAAAGAGTTTTTCTAGGCTTGTGGAGAATTAAACCGCAACCGTAACCGATGTTTCCGTCCGCGTCACAGGCCGATACAGAGTGTCACGCTCGATGGGTTCGCGGCCCGCTTCCTTGATCAAGCGCATCAGCTCTAGCCGCCGCATACCTTGTGGGGTGGTCGCGCCCGCGTCATGATAAATCTTTTCTTCGATCACGGTGCCGTCGAGGTCGTCGGCGCCGAAACGAAGAGCAATTTGCGCGATCTTCGGCGTGAGCATCTGCCAATAAGCTTTGATATGGGGGAAGTTGTCGAGAACCAGCCGGCTAACGGCAATCTGTTTGATGTCGAGCATGCCGGTGGTCTTGGGAAGATGCTCGAGAGCTGTGTTCTCGGGATGAAAAGCCAAAGGGATGAAAGTTTGAAAGCCGCCGGTTTCGTCCTGTAATGTACGCAATCTCAGCAGGTGATCGACGCGGTCTTCATCGTTTTCCACGTGGCCGTAGAGCATGGTCGCGTTCGACTTCAAGCCCATATTATGGGCGAGGCGAGCAGTCTCCAGCCATTGGTCGCCGTCGATTTTGTGATCGCAGATGATGTGGCGAATGCGGTCGGCGAAAATTTCCGCGCCGCCGCCGGGAAGGGAATCGACACCTGCGATCTTCAACTGCTGCAGAGTCTCGGCAATCGAGAGCTTGGCGCGCTTCGCGAGATAGGCGACTTCCACCATGGTGAAAGCTTTCAAGTGAACCTGAGGAAAGCGCTGCTTCAGGCCGGAAACGAGATCGAGAAAATATTGGAAAGGCAGATCGGGATGAAGTCCGCCGACAATGTGAAATTCTGTAACAGCCTCGCTGTAGCCTGACGCCGCGGTTTGGAATGCCTCTTCAAGCGCCATGGTGTAAGCGCCGGGAGAATCCTTCTTTCTGCCGAAAGCACACAGCCGGCAGGCCGCGACACAGACGTTAGTCGGATTGATATGCCGATTGACGTTGAAGTAAGTCTGATCGCCGTGCATGCGCTCGCGAACGTGATTTGCTAGCCAGCCGACAGCCAGAATGTCTGCTGTGCGATACAGCGCGAGTCCATCATCAAAGTCGAGTCGCTCGCGGGCAAGCACCTTATGGTGAATGGACTCGAGACGCCGATCGTCAGTCTGAAAAGAATGCGGAGACATTATCTTGATGATACAAGTGGCCAGTGGTCAGTGGCTAGTGGCTGATGCTGAATGGACAGCAGGGCGACTGTCCGGCCGGTAATGAGTAGTGTTTCTGGTCGCACAGAGAAGCAGCGTCAGGAAGAAGGACGGGTCTTGTCAGTGCAAGAGTTCAATGCCAGCCCGGGTGGCGGCGGAACGGAGGCTCTTGTCCAGGGTAACAAGAGGAATGCCTTCGGACCGAGCGGTTTCAAGATAGACGCTATCATAGGCCGAAAGCTGAAATGCGCGCGCCGTATTCAGCGCCTGCCGCATTGAGCCGGAATCGGTACGTGTTTCGACCGCCTGAATGGTCAATTGTTCGAGGTAATGCAGCGAAACGGATACATCCTTGGACCGTAATATTCTGCGTCGCTCGGCGACTACTAACGCATTCGCCATTTCGAGGTGCCACAAAGCGGGAACTATGGCACGAGCGCCGTCCACGAAAAGTTGTCTGACCTGCATCGCGTAAGCGGGTATCGGATCATCCAGGAACCACGCGAGGGCAACGGAGGCGTCAAGCACGAACTTCCTCAAGCCCGTCCTTCATCAATCAAATCTTTTATGCTGATCTTTTTCTTGTGCCGTGCACGTTTTCGCACTTCTTCGATATCTTGAAAAATCTCCTTAATGCCTGTTTCGGGACGCGCAGGAACAACTAACGCGGCCAATTTTCCTCGGCGCGTAATCCCAATGCGCTCGCCTTCGGAGGCGCGTTCCACGATTTCCGACAATTTCTGTTTAGCCTCGAACAAACCTAAGGTTCGCATAACAAAAAGAATTCTATCATATACCTAGATTGATATGCTAGATGATTCCAATTGTTTTCTTTTTAAGAGACCGAATGCGAACGCACCAGGAGCTACATGAATCTAACTTTTACATCTGGCTTCTTGGCCAGGTGAGTGCTGTCGATGAACCTCACCTTGCCGGTCATCAGCGTCAGCACAATTGAGGACGTGCGGGTTCCTTCGCCGAAAAATCGCACTCCCTTTAACAGCGCGCCATCGGTGACGCCGGTGGCCGCAAACATAAGTTGTTCTCCGGGAGCAAGATCTTCGGCCCGGTAAATCCGGTTCTTGTCCCGGATTCCCATTCGCGCGATGCGCTCTTCCAGTTCCGGCTTGTTGATGACCAAGCGTCCGACCATATATCCATTCAGGCAGCGGATTGCCGCTGCAGTAATCACTCCCTCCGGCGCTCCGCCCGAGCCCATCACCGCGTGAACGCCGGTGCCAATGACGGCTGCTGCGATTCCGGCCGAGAGATCGCCGTCACTGATCAAACGAATGCGGGCCCCAGCGGCGCGGATGTCTGCAATGAGTTTTTCGTGCCGCGGCCGGTCGAGCACAACTACCGTGACATCTTGCACGTCGCGATTTAACCGCTTGGCAATGTTCTTGAGGTTGTCGGCCACAGGAGCGTCCAATTCCACCGCCTGCTTACACGAAGGCCCTACGACAATTTTTTCCATGTAGCAGTCGGGTGCGTTCAGCAATCCGCCGGCCTCGGATGCGGCCAGGACCGTGATTGCTCCAGCCGCGCCGGTAGCGCAAAGGTTCGTGCCCTCGAGCGGATCGACTGCGATATCGACTTCGGGAACGCCAGAGCCATCGGAAAACTCTGCCCCCAGTTTTTCGCCGATGTAGAGCATAGGAGCCTCGTCGCGCTCGCCTTCACCGATTACAATCCTGCCGCGCATGGGGATTGAGTCCATGGTCCGGCGCATGGATTCGACGGCCACTTTGTCTGACAGGTTGCGCTCGCCACGGCCCATGGTGCGGGCGCAAGCAATGGCCGCATTCTCGACCACGCGAAGAAACTTGGGCGCCAGATCGCTTTCAATGTTCTTGCCAAAGCTTCTGGCCTTAGTTTCCTGCCTCGCCGCCTCCGAAGTGAACTCGGCTGCCATGACATGCCCCCGTTCTAGAACGACCAGAGACTATAGCGCGAATAGATGCGGACGGGAAAGGCGGGATGGCAGACCGAGTGGTCGGTGGGCGTGTGCGTCTGCTTTGAGCAGGCTGGGGAAGTTCTAGCTCAGACGAAGCGATTACTTCTGGCATAATTTTGTGAATGGGACCGAGAAAGTTTTGCGCGCTGCTTTTACTGATTGCTCTGACATTCTTTTTTGCAGCTTATGGGCAGGGGCCCACCGCGAGTGTCAGCTTTAAACTCGACTTTCCGGGTTCGAACCCTAGTCACTATGAAATTGTGATCCTGAGTGATGGGAAGGGTTCCTACACGTCGAACGGGAAGCTTGACGAGAATTCCGACCCTCCAGATCCGACGCCGCTTCAGTTTGCGACTTCAGAGAACATTCGTGCGCAGGTTTTCGATCTAGCGAAGCGCGCGCATTATTTCACCGGCAAAGTGGAATCCGGTCGCAAGAATATTGCCAACACTGGCGCGAAGACCCTGGCTTACAAAGACGAGAACCACAATACAGAGGCGACATTCAACTACTCGCCGCTGCAACCGGTAGAACAGCTCACTTCTATCTTTCAAAGTCTCTCAACCACAATGGAGTTTGGGCGGCGGCTGGTTTATTTACACAAATATGAAAAGCTCGCGCTCGATGCCGAACTGAAGAGAATGGAAGAGTTGCAACAGGAAAACAGTTTGGGCGATGTCCAGGCAATTGCACCGGAATTGCAGGAGATCGCGAATGACTCGTCGGTGATGAACGTCAGCCGCGCACGGGCGTTGCGCCTGCTTGCAAGTGCAGGGAAGTAGTCAGCGAACGATCACTCCCGCGTAGCCAACGACAACTTTGCGATCACCCGAGACATCTGCCGACGTTGCGTATTGAACTAATTCTGCGTTTTGCGCGCCGAGTAGCCGAGCGGCAGTGAGCATGGCGACAGCTGGGCCGAAGCCGCACATGCTGATGCTCTCCTTCATGACGGTTTCGTAAAGCCCGGGAGCGTCGAGCGCCAGAATCTTCTCGATCGCTTTGCGATCCTTGACGCGAGTGGTGGCGTCGTCCTCGTAATGGTTCATGTCGCTCGAAGCGATGATCAGGGCGGGCTGTTTGGTCTTTTTTAGGACCTCGGCGAGCGCTTGGCCCAGCTGTTCCAATAAGACCAGCTGGCCGGTGCCGATCGCGATGGGAACGAATTTCACGTCGGGACGACAGACTTGCAGGAATGGAAGTTCGACTTCAATCGCGTGTTCGTAGCGATGCGCAGCCGAATCTTCCGACAGCGCTGGGAATTCCTGCATCAGATCTTCGGCGAGGTCAGGGTTGATAGGCATGTCGCCTAGCGGAGTTCGCCATGCTCCTTCTTTCATGATGGCAAGCGGATGTCCACGGCCCGTGTGGTTCGGGCAGAGGACGATGCAGCATGGCGGAATCTCCAGCCGTGAAAATACTGCTCCAGCGACCGGTCCGGAGTACATATATCCAGCGTGAGGAACCATGCCGGCGATCGCACGCACCTTTTTTTGGGGCGGAGAAAAATAAGAATCGATATCCGAGCGCAAGCGTTCGGGATTCGGGGGATAAAAGCGTCCGGCGACGGCGGGTTCGCGGACGATTGTACTCATACGTAGGCCTCAGTCGACGGTGGGACGTGCCGCGCCATTGAGTTCGCGAAAAACGTGTGCGCTGGCCTCGAGCGATAGCGCCTCCGCCCGGACGGACGGTTTGACTTTCGCTTTGACCAATGCACGCTCGAGATCATCAGACGGGTAGCGGCTTTTCAAGTTGTTCCACAGCGTCTTGCGTTTCTGGCCGAAGGAAAGCTTCAGGAAATCGATGAAGCCTTTCTCATCGACATGCAGTTTCCCAAGGCGCGGCGAAGGCACCAGACGGACCACAGCGGAATGCACTTTCGGCGGCGGCGAAAAGGCTCCCGGCGGTAGGGTCAAGAGTTTCTCTACCTTGGAGTACAGCTGTGCGGTAGCAGAAAGCAGGCCGTACTCGCTGGTTCCGGGCTTCGCCGCCAGCCGGTCAGCAACTTCTTTTTGCACCATTAGAACGAGAATTTCAAAATACTTTCGATATTCAAACAGGCGCAGAAGAATATCCGAGGTGATGAAATAAGGCAGGTTGCCGAGTACGCGGACTTGCTGCGGCGCAACCTCCATGCCGGGACGCGTGCTTCCGGGCTTCGGTCCAAAGAGAGAATCGATATCGATCGCGAGAATATCGCCTTCGATGATTTCTACATTCGGTGCGAGCGAGAAATGCATTCTGAGCTGGGCGGCGAGGACGCGGTCTTTTTCCACCGCGATCACCCGGCGTGCACGCCTTGCCAACAGGTTGGTCAGGACGCCGCGGCCCGGGCCAATCTCAAGCACAGTGCTCTGCAACAGGTCACCAAGCGACTCGACAATTCGAATCGCGGCTGCGGTGTCATTTAAGAAGTGCTGCCCGAGTTTGGGCTTTTTTTCGGGACGCGGCGCGCGCGAAACCTTCATTGACCCTCATTCATCTTGCCGATTAGACTTGGACGCGTAGCCGAGTTCGCGCGTCCCGCAATATCATAGCGCGGAGCGGGAGGCGGGCACGGCTGGAGCGTCTTTCTAAATGCACATCGCGTTCGTCGCTTCCGAGTGTGTTCCCTTTTCCAAGACCGGCGGACTGGCAGACGTGGTGGGTGCATTGCCACGTGCGCTGGCTGCCGCTGGACACGAAGTCAGCGTGTACATTCCGCATTATCGGCACACGCGCATCAGCGAAGAGCGCACGGTCGTTCAAAGCATCACCGTACCCTTTGATGACCGTTACCGATTCTGCTCGATCCTGACCGGGGCAGGGTACCCAGGCGTGCGGTTCTTTTTTGTAGATTACCCGCCATTCTTTGATCGTGATGGGCTTTACGGCACCGCGTCCGGAGATTTTCCAGACAACGCCGAGCGCTTTGCGTTATTTAGTCGAGCTGTGATTGAGGCGTCCAAGATTCTCGGTGTGCCGGACGTATTCCATTGTCACGACTGGCAGGCAGCATTAGTGCCGGTTTTGTTGCGCACACAGTATTCGGAAGATCCGGCGTTTCGCGATGCGGGAACGGTTTTCACCATTCATAACATGGGCTACCAGGGCTTGTTTCCGCCGGAAATCCTGCCGCTGCTGATGCTTCCCTGGGACCTGTTCACGATCGCGAAAATGGAATATTTCGGCAACGTGAATTTCCTGAAGGGCGCGCTGGCTTATTCGGACATGATTACGACAGTGAGCAGAAAATATAGCCAGGAAATCCAGACGACTGAATTCGGATTCGGGCTGGAAGGCGTGCTCAAGGACCGCGCGCAAAACCTAACCGGAATTCTGAACGGCGTCGATTACGAGGAATGGAACCCGCAGACGGATAAGTTTATTGCCGCGCATTATTCAGCGGAAGATTTGAGCGGTAAGCGTGAATGCAAGCAGGACCTGCTGGCCAGCTTTGGGCTGGGAGAGGCTGATCCAAATCTGCCGGTGATAGGAATCGTCTCCCGGTTCGCGGCACAAAAAGGCTTTGACTTGATTGGGCAGATTGTTGATCGGCTGGCGCTGGAAGAGGTCCTGATCACCGTGCTTGGCAGTGGTGACAAACTCTACGAAGAGATGTTCCTGCGGCTGGCGCGGCGCATGCCCGAAAAAGTCGGAGTGCGAGTCGCGTACGACAATGCCCTCGCGCACAAGGTTGAGGCGGGCGCCGATATGTTCCTGATGCCATCACGCTATGAGCCCAGCGGATTGAGCCAGTTATACAGTCTGAAATACGGGACTGTGCCTATTGTGCGCGCCACCGGCGGACTCGACGATACGATCGATCCGTGGGAGCCGCGAACCAAAAAAGGCACCGGCTTTAAATTTCAGGAATACAGCGGAGAGGCACTGCTACGCGTGATTCATCAAGCGATGCTGGTGTATCGTGATCAGGAATCCTGGCAGAGATTGATGCGTAACGGCATGAGCAAAGATTTCTCGTGGCGAGTCTCCGCGCGCGAATACCTGCGCGTGTATGAACGGGTTCGGCAGCAGCACGCGCAAGCGATTCTGGTGTAGATCTTCCATGGCGTCCCATCCAAGAAGCGTATTCCACGTTGATATGGACGCATTCTTCGTCTCCGTCGAAGAGTTGTTTGATCCCTCTCTCAAAGGCAAAGCTGTGGTCGTCGGAGGCCAACGCGACGAACGCGGAGTGGTTTCAGCCGCGTCTTACGAAGCGCGGAAATTCGGTGTGCACTCGGCAATGCCGCTCCGCACCGCGGCAAACCTTTGTCCCCAGGCTATCTTCGTCGATGGCCATCCAGACCGCTATCGTGAATACTCAGAGAAAGCTCACAAAGTCCTGACTAGCTTCTCGCCGCAAGTGGAGATGGTTTCAATCGACGAAGCTTATCTCGATATGACGGGCACTGAGCGCTTACACGGGCCGCCGCTAATGGCGGCCCACAAGCTTCATCACAAAATGAAAGCGGAAACTGAACTTAACTGCTCGATCGGCATTGGCGCATCGCGCCTGGTCGCAAAAGTGTGTTCGGGCAAAGCAAAGCCGAATGGGGTCCTATACATCGTCGCCGGTCGCGAGGCAAAATTTCTTGCGCCGCTGGATGTGCGCGAGATCCCCGGGGTCGGAGAAGTTACGGAGCAGAAGCTGCACTCGCTTGGTATTCGCAAAGTTGGCGATTTGGCGAAGTTTGAGGATGCCGATCTCGAACAGCAGTTTGGAAAATGGGGTGTCGCCCTAGCGGGCAAAGCGCGCGGTGAGGATGCGGGCGCATGGTTTGAAGGCGAGATCGGCGCAGATGAAAGCGCGAAGTCGATTAGCCACGAACACACTTATGATCAGGACACGGCGAATGTGCCGCAACTCGAATCCACACTGATGCGACTCTGTGAGATGGTGGGACGCAGGCTGCGAGAGCAGCAATTGCGCGCGCGAACCTTGCAGCTCAAACTCCGCTACAAAGATTTCACGACGATCACTCGGGCTCATTCGCTCGATTCACCTACGCAACTTGATAATGAAATCTTCCAGCATATTCACCGGTTGTTCCATGTCAATTGGCGTAAAGGAGCTGAGGTGCGGCTGCTGGGCGTGCAGGCGTCATCGTTTGGGCATGACTCGGCACAGTTAGATTTCCTGGAGGATCAAGGTCGCGAAAAATGGGAACATGCTCTGTCAGCGGCGGACCGGCTGCGGGACAAATTCGGCGAGAGCAGCATCACGCTGGGAACCGGAATGAAGGGCGGGTTCCGCGAGCGCACGCATGAAAATCCCGCCGCGCTGCCGGGAAAAACGAAACTTCGGAGCTAACCTAGCTTATGGCAGGCGGTCCAGATAACACTGGCCGGGTGTGTTCTGAGCTGGGATGTTGGCGGGCGGCACCCTCCACGGGACATTTGTAAAGTCGAGAAACTCCTGCGACATGTCCAACTGATCGGCGTCGCGCCTGGTCAGCGCCGATAGCCCAAATCGAGTCTCAATTAATTTCAGGATCGCAGTTTCATCCACGCCAGTACCGTCCGCGTTGGCCGCGTGCGACACGTAATTTTTCTTGGAATAAGGCGAGATCACAATCAGCGGGACGCGATACCCGGTGAAAACAAAATCGCAATTCGGACCGACCTGGCTGGTGCATGTGTCGCCAGGGATAAGGTCAACTGGGGGTATTCCGTCCGGGCTCACAGCCGGCTGAGGAGCCACGTGATCATAAAACCCTCCGGGTTCGTCAAAAGTGAAGACGAAAATCGTGCTTGACCACAAACTGCTGTTCATCACCGCGTTAATGATCGTGGACACATAAGCTGCGCCCGCCTGGACGCTGCAACAGGGCGGAGTGACGTCGCTGTCGGACGGATGTTCGTCTAATCCCGCATTCGACGCGGGCTCAATTTGCACGACCTGGGGCAGCGTATTGTTTTGTATGTCGGTGAAGATCTGCGAAATCGGGGCGATATTCTGCGGCTCCTGATTAATGATGGTCTGCACATACGAGAAGTTCTGGACGTAAGAATACTTGAACAAACAAGTGCCGTTCGAAGTCGCCGAGCAGGAGGTGCCGACCGGATTGACATAGATTTTCCAACTAATTGGCGGGCTATGCTGGTCAAGTATCTGGTAGATCGGCGGTGTCGGGATCAGAGTCTGGTTGTTGGGATTCGTACCAATCGGATACACGTACCCGTGTGAAGTGCCTCCGATCAAATATTCGCGATTGGGAGGTGTTCGCGTCAGAACCGGAGAGAACCAGCGGTCCGAGGTAGCGAAATTCGAAGCCAGGAAATAGTAGTAGTTCAAATCTCCGCCATTATAGTAGCCCATGGCGCGCAGTCCGTTTACGTCGTTCATTGGCGGCACAATTTGCCGCGCGTCGTTGGCTGCGGAGGCGACAAAGCCATCCATAGTTGGAGGCGGTGGTATGACCGGATCGCTGGCATCCCAGTCGCGGTGACTTTCATTCCACGAGGGACTCGGGTTCTCGAGGCACATGGTATTGAAATGGAAAGATGTGACCGGGGGGCCAACGTCTCCCGTGGCGGGATCTACGTGACAGTCGAGAGTCGTGGAAGTTACAGGATTGCAACCTGGATTAGTGGGTGCAGCAGCGGCGTTAGCGGGTGGATTGAATTGCGGCAATCCATCAAAGGACTGGTCGGCGATGTTGTTCTGCGCCCAATACTGCCGCAGGGCCCCAAAATAACTGTCAAAGGAGCGGTTTTCCTGCGCGATGAAAATAATGTGATTGATGCTTTGCAAGCTGGCAATAAAAGTTGCGGTCACATTCGCTGCTCCGGAAACGGTGCAGCTCGTGCCACTCGTCGATTTGCAGCCCGTCCAGCCGCCAAAGGTGAATCCCTGGTTTGGCGCGGCGGTCAGAGTTACTGCGGGAGTGCCGCTGAACGTTGACTGGCATGTCCCCGAAGTGGCGCCCGCGCCCAAGCCGGAGCAGTTAATGCCGTTCGGAGCGCTGGTCACCAGGCCGATTCCACCGCCCGCGGTCTTCACTGTGACCTGATCTGTCCCCGGGACAAATCCCACGCAGCCGGCCCACGTGATGAGAGAGATGATCACAACCGGCAGCAAAGCTTTCCCACATCGAGACATGGTTTTCCTTTTAACGGGCAGCAACTTCAGATGAGAGCTGAGCAGAACTGGTTGGTTGCATTCGCCCTGGCGAAGGCGAGGCCGAAATCCGCCCGAGCGACTTCAATTTCATTCAGTTGGGCGCTTATGTTAGCTTTTCAATGACCTGCGGCTCGAGCGAGTGGGCTGGCTTCAAACCAACAACTCGCATCTAAGTAGCCGGTTTAAATCATTGCGGCTGAGACGCCGCAAATGGGACGTGCAATGAAATCCGATCACAATTTTCACTTGATGAGCCGGGTGGTTGTCATAGTTTTGGTGCTCTCGGCGTCCGGCCTGGCGCAGACTTGTCTCACCTCTGGCGAGATGGATGCGGGCACGCGGACTGCTATACAAAGCGCCGCCACCCGCTACTTTGACATGGTTTCGCGCGGTGACTCGGCCTCGCTCAAACAAAACGCGATTCCTACGCTGGCGAGTAACTTCGGCGGTTTAGAGGGCACGATTAAGGAGAACCAGGCTAACCTGGCCGGCGCCCACGCCACTCCGCGTGCACCCTTCGAACTTAAGGCGGAGGGTGCCGCGCCTTTAGCAAGGGCCGACTTTCTATGCGGAATTTTTGGGGCTGCGGGACAGACGGAAAGCAGTACGGAATTTTCGATTCCGAACCTGCCGCCGGGGACGTATGCCGTCTCCATTCTGGATGTGACAACACAAAAAACTCCGTATACCGTCTCGTTTGTGCTGCAGCAGATGGGCACAGACTGGAAGCTCGGAGGCATGTTTCTTCGACCCGCGCAAATTGGAGGACATGATAGTAAGTGGTTTCTCGATCGCGCGAACGCCTACAAGGCTAAGGGCCAGGTCCATAGTGCATGGCTTTACTACCTTCAGGGCCGGGAACTAGCGCTTTCCGTGCCTTTTATGGAGACGCAGGCCATTGACAAGCTTTACGACGAAGAGTCGAGCATGAAGCCGCCTGATGTCCCGGCAGGCGGGAATACTGCGGATTTGGTCGCAGCGGATGGAAAAATTTATAAGCTGATAACGGTTTCTCCTCTGCCGGTACAACAGGACCTCAATTTATTGGTGAGGTATCAAACCCCCAGCGTTGCGGATTCCGGACAGGCCTTTCAGGAAAACATGGCGGTCATGAAGGCGCTGGTGCAGAAATATCCGGAATTCCGCGAGGCATTTGATAGCGTTGTGGCGCGGGGAGTGGAATCTTCGGGTAGGGATTACGGGACGATGATGCCGATGAAAGATATTAAGTGATTTTCGCGGGCGGAGGACGCCCGTGCCTCCAATCTCAGGTTGTTGCAGCCGTGGACCATATTTCCGGCGTGCATTCCTTCACTTCCGCCAGTCTTCCGTGTTCTAGCACCAGGATCATGTCGCAACTCTTCAGCGTATTCAGGCGGTGCGCAATCATGAAAGTTGTGCGTCCTGACATAAGACGTTCAGTTGCCTGCATGATGGCTGCTTCGGTATGAACGTCCACCGAACTGGTCGGCTCGTCGAGAATCAAGATTGGGCTGTCGCGCAGGAAGGCGCGTGCCAGTGAAATGCGCTGGCGTTCTCCTCCAGAGAGGCGCGAACCGCGCTCGCCGACCTGGGTTTCGTACCCCTCAGGAAGCGCCGAGATGAATTCATGGGAAGCCGCCGCTCTGGCGGCAGCAATGATTTCCTCATCGCTGGCATCGGGCTTTCCGTACGCGATATTTTCGGCGATGCTGGCGGCGAACAACACCGGCTCCTGCAGGACGATAGCGAACTGACGCCGCAGATCGGCGATCCGGTACTTCTGGATGCCCGTACCATCCAGCAGCACTGTGCCTTCCGAGGGATCGTAGAAGCGCATGAGCAAATTCAACAGTGTGGTTTTGCCCGCGCCAGTTGCGCCTACGATTCCGACTCTGGTCCCTGCCGGAACATGAAACGAGAGCTCGCGTAGTCCATGCTGAGATCCCTCGTACACGAATGAAACGTCGCGGAACTCGAACTCGCCTCTGGCGCGGCCTAAAGCCAGTGCGCCTTTCAGTTCCGAAATTTCTGGTTCTTGATCGAGCAGCATGAATGCGCGATCCAAGCTGGCGAGCCCGGCCTGCATTTCGGTGGATTTCGTGGTGAGCGTCTGCAGAGGCTGATACACCTGAGCCACATATGCCATGATCATCAGCAGCGAGCCCACGGTAAGAGCGCCGGCCCGAACGTGGTGGACACCGATGTAGAGAGCGGCCGCGGTGCCTCCGGCGATAGTCAAGCCAATGAGGACATTGAACACGGCTTGCTGCAGCGCAAGTTGCACTTGGTGTGACATGCGCTCTCCGGAACGGCGAACGAACCGGGCGTGCTCGCGGCCTTCCTGCCCGAAGGCCTTGATCACGCGGATAGAGCTGATTACCTCCTGGATGACGGACATGGCCGAACTATCGAGGCCTTTGATAGTCTGCGATCGCTTGCGCACAATCCGGCTGCAACCCAACGAAAGCAGGAAAAGTATGGGAGTGATCAGCAGAGCGACTACGGCCAGCTCCAGATCCATCTCTGCTGTCACGATGATCATTCCCGCAAGGGTGAACAATGCGGTGAGCAGCGGCACCATGCCCTGGATGGTGACATATTGAATCGATGGTGCGTCGTGCTGGATACGGTAGACCGAGTCGGTGGCGCCGTAGTGATCATGAAAGACCAGCGGGAGCCGTTGCACATGGTTCAGCAGACGGGCGCGAAAGTCCCAGACCAGCTTTTCTCCGGTATAGGTCTGGAGCCACCAGGCAGCCAATCCCTGTAGGTTCACGAGAACACCAATTGCAAGCAGCACAACAATCGCGAACTCGAGCGCGGTCTGGTGCATGGTCCAGTTGCGCGGAAGCAAAGATGCGTTCCACAGCAGCCACTTGGGTAGCGGCTGTGATCCGAGAACGTTATCGACCACTAACTTCAGTGGTAGCGGAAAAAGCAGGGTAAGGGGTAGGGAAAGAAAGCTGAGAAAGGCAATTCCGGAAAGGTGCGGCCAGCAGCTCCGGCACTCCGCTAAAACCCGAATTAGGACCAAATCACTTCTCTTAAGTCCGGACAAACTGCCACCGAAAAAACGTCCAGGCCCGTGCCCGCAACGCGAAATAGAGTGAGCTCATTTTACGTCAGCTACTTTCCGTGGAGCACAATTCTTGCAGTTACGACAGTGCAAAACTTTTCGTAAGTAGAAGGAACAGTGGCATATACCAAATCTACCCGAGAGAACCTAAGAGATGTTCTTGTCCGAAATAGAGTGTCGCCGGGCACTTTTGGTTCTTGGCTTCTCATCTAATCCACGATCATTTCCGAAGGGAGTGAAATGATGAAGCCGTCTTGGATGCAGGCCGCACTTTTCCTCTCAGCAGTTTTCGTCACCCCTACCATTCTTTTTGCCCAGATGGCAAGCCTTAACTCCGCGCCAACGGTTGGCACACAGGACCGGCAAAATGTCGCCGTGTTGAACGGCAAACTGGAGGCCGACGGCGGTTCATTGCCGGGGCAGGCCACTGTGTTTCTCTCGTGCGGCAATGAAGTACGCGCTGAAGGCTACTCCGACAGAAAAGGGAACTTTGCTTTAACGGTTCACGTTTCAGACCAAAATGATGCGAAGCCTTCAGTTTCCTCGCGAGGATCGATGATTTCCAGCTGGGAGTACGGTAGTTGTGAGCTGTACGCCGAGGTTCCGGGATACGTGTCTGAGCGTCTGCGGCTTGCGGAGCGGCCAGACCGGGGCAGCGTCGATGTCGGAACGCTTGGCTTACATTCGCTGCCTGGCGATCCTACATTGAGCGGCGACCCAAGGTTCACCGTGAGCGTCAGTTCATTAGCGGCTCCGGAGAAAGCACGGAAGGCCTTCAATAAGGGACAGCAGGAGGAGCGGAAGGGAAAGCTGCAAGCGGCCTGTGATTATTTTAAAAATGCCGTAGCCGTATATCCGCGGTATGCGCTGGCTTGGCTCGAACTCGGAAGGGTGCAGGCGAGGCAAAATAGTTTCATCGAAGCACATGAGTCGTTCCGCCAGGCAGTGACGCAGGATGCAAAACTGACGGATGGCTACATAGAACTTGCGCGTGTTGCCGCCCAGCAGGAGAACTGGAAAGAGCTGGCGGAGGTGACGGATAACCTGGTGCAACGATCACCTGATTCTTCCCCCGAATACTGGTTTTTAAATGCGGCTGCTTATTACAAGCTGGGAGACCTGAAACAGGCTGAAAGCAGCATCACACGCGGGATTCGGCTCGATCATAGACAGCAGTATCCACAAATGGAATATCTGTACGGACTGATCCTAGGAAGCAAAAAGGATTACAAATCTGCGATGGAGCACATCAGCAACTACCTCCACTTGGCCGCAAATTCGAAGGACGCATCGGCAGCACGGCAGGCTCTAGCTGTTTTTCAACAGCGTGCGGAACTGGCGGACGCGGAGCAGCAATGACGGTTTAAATTTTTCCGCATTAATTTATTTCAGTACGGCCGATATCTCCTAGTCTCTCTAGCCTTTTCCGTCTTACCAATGCGGGATACAGTCTTATCCCTATCCAATCAGAACAGGTTTTGCGGCAAACTAAAAAAAAAACCACAAGGAGGAATCAAGGAGGAATAATGGCTGAGAAAACGAACTTGGAAGGGTTACGTGTGGCAATCCTGGCGACCGACGGCGTTGAGGATGCCGAACTGAAAGAGCCGCGAAAGGCTCTCGACGAAGCAGGCGCAAAGACAACGTTGTTTGCGCCCAAAGCCGGCAAGATCTATTCCATGAACCACCATGACAAAGCCACTCAATACAACGTGGACGAAACACTGGATCAAGCGCGCGCCGACCAATTCGACGGCGTGCTGCTGCCGGGAGGTGCTTTGAATTCGGACACGATAAGAGTGCATCCGCGGGCTCAACAGTTTGTTCGCGATATGGATGAAGCACGAAAACCAATTGCCGTTATATGCCATGCGCCGTGGTTATTGGTTTCTGCCAATCTAGTTCGAGGGCGGACGATAACGAGCTATCACACCATTCAAGATGACGTTCGCAATGCCGGGGCAAAGTGGCAAGACGTAGAAGTCTTGCGTGATAAGAACTGGGTGAGTAGCCGCCAACCCTCGGATATTCCAGCCTTCAATCGGGCCATGATCGAGCTATTCGCCGAGCAGCGAAAAGCAGGTTCGGAGCCTGCGCGCCGCGTGGCCTAATCCCTTGAAAAGCTTGATGGTAGCCGCCTCTCGATGGGGCGGCTTTTTGTTCGCCAAAACTTTGTAGTAACACGGTCGAGGTTACAGCCGATATCTTTCATGCAGCCCTTTGCCGAACTAAGCTGCGTTTATGGGGATCAACGCCTTAGTGATGTCCCGCAGCAACGAAGCAGTCAAAGTGTTGGTGGCAACATTTGCCGAGCTGGGAATTGAATATAAAGTTTCTGCCTCGGTGCCTGAAACCCTGGAAATCCTCGCTGCTGAGTACCACTCAGCCCTGATTGTCGATTTCGACTTGCCGGATGCGGTGTGTGTGGCAAAGATGGCGCGCAGCCTGCCGGAGAAGCGCCGCCCCGTTTTGTTCGGAATGATCGGCGCGGCAACGCCTGTCGGCAGCGCGTTTCAAGCCGGAGCTAATTTCGTTCTCTACAAGGCGCTGGAGCCACAGCAGGTGTTGCACTCTTTCCGCGCGGCCCGCGGTTTCATGCGCGGAGATCGCCGCAACGCGACACGGCAAAAAAGTGAGACCTTGGCTTATCTGCAATTTCCCACCGGAATCGTTCCCGCGCTGGTCCTGGATGTGACTGAACAAGGGCTTTCACTGCAGGCGGCCGAAGGCCTAACTCCGTTGCGCGACGTGCCGTTGCGGTTTCTACTTCCGGGGACGGAGCAGGTGGTGCACGCGACCGGTGATTTCATCTGGACGGACGGGAACGGTCGCGCCGGTCTTTTCTTCAGCAAGATCGCTCCTGCCTGCCAGCGCGATCTGCAGATCTGGCTCAAAAAGCGCGCGGCAAAGAGGTCTGAGGCAGTACGTATCCTGCTCGAACCTCAGCGAAGTGCGCCGGCCCTAGCAACCACGAACTAACAATCCAGGCGAAATAAAAAGACCGACCGCGGCTCTTACGGCTGCTTTCCGCCAGGCGCCGCTGCTTCTCCCGTTTGGGCCGGAGGCGGCGGGATAGAGATGTCAACATCCTTCACCGGCCCGAGGGATGAGATTGGCTTGTCGAAGTCGCTGGAGTTCCCAACTACCAGCACTGCCAGTTGGTCCTTGTGAAGATATTTGGGAATAATGCGCGCCACATCCGCGGTCGTTACCTTCTCGATTCCGGCGCGATAGCGTTCTAGAAAGTCTGCGGGATACCCATAAAATTCGTAGGCCATGCGCTCACGCAGCACTTTGTCCGGAGTATCGAAATTGAAAACGAACGCATTCAGGATGGAGTCTTTTGCGCGCGCGATCTCATCATCGGTTATCGGTTTTGTCTTGAGTTCGTCAATCTGCGCGTACAGACCCTGTATGGATTCGACCGTGGTACTGCTCTTCGTGCCCATCGCAAACTGCAGTATTCCAGGATGATCAAAGCGGGTCCCGATACCACCGCCAACCGAGTACGCAAGACCCTGCGCCGTGCGAAGACTCTGCATCAGTCGTGAAGCAAGGCCTCCAGTGAAAACCTGGTTGAAGACTTCGATCGGATAGTAGTCGGGATTGTTGCGGGTGGTGCCGAGTCCGATCATGCGAATGTTGCTCTGGTTTACGTCTTCTTTCTTGATCAGGTAATAGCCGGGCTTAGCCGGTTCGAAGTGAATTTCGGGGGCCTTGGCAGCCGGGCCCTTTTGCCAATCGCCAAAAGCCTTGCGCAGGGTGGCTTCCATCTGTGCGGAATCAAAATCGCCGACAAATCCAATAATGATGTCGTTAGGATGTACGTAAGCGTGGTGCCAATCGACAAGATCCTGGCGCGTGACCGCGCTTATGGTTGCGTACTCAGGAACGTGGGCATAGGGATTACTTGGGCCATAAGCCAGCTTGATGGCCTCGCGATGCGCGATGTCGCTAACCTCATCATTGCGGCGTGAAATCCCGTCGAAGGCTTCGCGTTTGGCGAGATCCAGCTTTTCTTCGCGAAACTCCGGCGCGCGCAGAAGCTCGCTGAAAATCTTGAAGACGTCATTGAAATCGTCCTTCAGGCAGGAGAGAGAAATTGTTGTGGAGTCATCATTGGCTCCGGTTTCGACCTTGGCAGCGCGGATCTCAAGGAAGTCGTCAAGCTGATCGCCGGTTTCCGCTTTGGTGCCACCGGTACGCCAGACTTCGCTGTACAGGCGGGTAAGCCCGACCTTGGCCGCCGGCTCCGAGCGCGCCCCGCCACGAATACGGGCAGTGCCATCAATCGTAGGAAGCTCGTGATCTTCCTGAAGGAAAATGACCATGCCATTGGGTAGCGCGATCCGCTTCGGGTCCTGGGGATGGAATGCAGGTAGGGGCGCAATGGGAATCTTTGTCCAAGGTTCTTGTGCGGCAAGACCCGACGTCAGCGCGACAATGAAGGCGGCGACAAATGTCAGCTTTCTAATTTCGGAGGCGTTCATTGCGCACCTCCGCTGGTCGCCGGAACATTTTCGATGACGCCCACCGTCCGGTTCGTCGGAACGAACACTTGGTTGGCCACGCGCCGAATGTCAGCTTTGGTGACGGCGTCAATTCGGTCCACCGAGCGGAAGAGCTCGCGCCAGTCGCCATAAAGGGTCTGATAAACCGCGAGATCCTGGGCCAGGCCTTCATTGCTGTCGAGACCCCGGATCAGGTTGGCCTTAGCGCGCGTCTTCATCATCTTGAGTTCTTCATCGCTAATGTCTTCCTTCTTCAGACGGTCGATTTCCGCGTGGATCGCGTCCCCGATCTCTTCTGGCTTATGCCCGGGCATTGGCAAGGCGAAGAAATAAAAGATGTGTGGATATTTCACGCCGGGGTACCCGGCGCCGCCTTCCGCCTCAGAAGCGATTTTCTTGTCACGCACCAGGGCGCGGTATAGACGCGAAGTCCTGCCTTCAGAGAGCAGGTCAGCGAGCGCGTCATAAACCGCGTCGTCTTTATCGCGGTAATCGGGGCGGTGGTAGCCCTCGAGATAGACGGGCTGCGATGCCTCAGATAAAATCACGCGCCGCTCGGAATTCTGCGGCGGTTCGGTTGTGGTGCGCTCATCCGGTTTGTCGCGGGAAGGAATAGTGCCGAAATATTTCTCGATGACGGCCATGGTCTGCGTGGGATCAACGTCGCCCACTACTGCCACGACCATGTTGGAAGGGATGTAATAGGTATCGAAGAAGTGCTGCGCGTCGGTGGCCGAGAAGGTGTTCAGATCGGAGATGTAGCCGATGTCGGGTCGGTGATAAGGATGGGCCGCGAAAGCTTCCTCAACGAACTGCTCAAGCAAGCGGCCGATGGGATTGCTGTCAGTGCGCATACGGCGCTCTTCAATCACGACATTTCGCTCTTTGTAGAACTCGCGGAACACAGGATGCGAATAGCGCGCCGATTCCAGGTAGGCCCACAGCTCTAACCGGTTGACGGGAAATGAATAAAAGTAAGCAGTCTGGTCCTCGGCGGTGAAGGCATTCATTCCTTCGCCCCCGTTGCGCTCGATGATCTCGCCGAATTGGTTTGGGATCACATACTGCTGAGCTTCCTTGACGGCGCCTTGCCACGCGATTTGCAGTTCTTTAAGTTTCTGCTCATCCCTTCCTACGCGCTTGTCGCGCTCGTGAATGTAGGCGGCGTATGCATCCTCAACTTTTTGCAGTGCGGCTTTCTCGGCAGCGTAGTTCTTGGTGCCGATCGTGTCTGTCCCCTTGAACGCCATGTGCTCGAACATGTGCGCCAGGCCCGTCTTGCCCATTGGGTCCTGCACCGAACCCACGTCCACATTGGTAAAGAACGAAAATACCGGCGCGGTGTCCGGACGCTGGCACACGACCGCCGTAAGCCCATTGGGAAGCTTCTTGACAGTGACCCGTTTTTCGAAAGAGGCGAGGTCCTGTGCCGAGCACAGGGCTACGAGCACCAAAACCACGGGTATTGCTTTAAGAATGCGTGACATCGAACCTCCGGAGGAGAGTGGCTAGGAAGCCAAACTATTAAGGACGTGAAACTCGATTTGAAGTGAGCAGCCGGGCTTTTGTCAAACCAGGCCGAAATTATTGACGTTTTGGTGCTTAGCTAATATACTTAGCTAAGATGAAATACACAGTTCATCAGGCGAAGACAAACCTCTCCAAGCTCTTGGAGGAAGTGACCGCTGGCAAAGAAGTTGTGATTGCGCGTGGGAATGAACCCGTTGCCAAACTAGTGGCCATAGGTTCCTTGCGCAAGAAGCGCATTCCGGGTCGTTTGACAGGGAAGATTTCTGCCTCGCCGGACGCGTTTGCCCCGCTCACGGAAAAGGAGCTCAAGGAGTTGGGGTTCGAGTGAAGGTTCTGATCGATACGCAGGTTCTGTTTTGGTGGTACAGCGAGCCTGCGAAGTTGTCTCGACCGGCCAATTCGATCATTGAGGACGGCAGCAATACTCTGTTGATTTCTGCGGCTACAGGGTGGGAGCTGGCAATCAAGGTTGCGCTGGGAAAGCTCGATGCGCTTGCTCTGGTGATTGACCTCCTCGGATATCTGAAAGAGGAAGGATTTACAGAGCTTCCGATCACAATTCCACACGCCACAAGGGCCGGACTGCTGCCATTACATCACCGAGACCCTTTTGATCGATTACTCGTAGCGCAAGCTCAAGATCTAAGCATCCCAATTATCAGCAGTGATCGTTTGCTCGATCAATACGATGTGAAGCGGTTGTGGTGACCCATTCACCCCGGCTTTTTCCCCTTTCGCTGCTAATTCCCAGTGATGCTTGGGCTTACGTTGACCGGAAGGGTACTTTCCGCTAACCTTTTAGCAATCAATAAAGGGACAAGTGTATCCTTAGAGCACAGGGAGAATACGTGTCAGAGAGCCAAAAAAGCTTGCTTTTGCTGAAGCCTCGCGGTTTCTGCGCCGGTGTGGTGCGTGCCATCGATATTGTCCGCATCGCGCTTGAGGCCTTTGGACCACCCATCTACGTCCGCAAAGAGATCGTCCACAACCGTTTTGTGGTGGAAGAGCTCCAGGGCAAAGGCGCCATTTTTGTAGACTCGGTCGACGAAGTTCCCGAAGGCGAACGCATCATCTACAGTGCGCACGGGGTGTCGCCAGAAGTCCGCAGCGCCAGCAAAGAGCGCCGGCTGCGGGTTATCGACGCGACCTGTCCGCTGGTCACAAAGGTTCACGTAGAAGCGGTGAAGTTTGCCAAGGAAGGCTATTCGCTGATCCTGATTGGCCACCGCGACCATGATGAAGTCATTGGCACCTTGGGCGAAGCTCCAGGCGTGACTCAAGTCGTGGGATCGCCCGCGCAGGTCGAGTCTTTGAGCGTTCCTGACCCGAACCGCGTTGCGTATCTCACGCAGACCACGCTAAGTCTGGATGAAGCCAAAGACATTATCGAAGCCCTACGCCGCAAGTTCCCCAACATTAAGGGTCCGCACGCCCAGGACATCTGCTATGCCACCGAGAACCGCCAAGTGGCGGTCAAGCACGTTGCCTCAGACGCCGAACTGCTGCTGGTAGTGGGTTCGGAGAACAGTTCGAACTCGAACCGGCTGGTGGAAGTGGCCCGCAACCTAGGCACGCCTTCCCATCTGATTGATAGCTGTGAGGACATTCAGCCCGAGTGGCTGGAAGGCGTCAACAACATCGCACTCACGGCTGGCGCTTCTGCGCCGGAGTGCCTGGTAGAAGAAGTGGTCGAGTTCCTGAGAACGAAGGGCTACAACAATCTGCGCGAAGTGGAAGTGATGCCGGAAAACGTCCGCTTCGGTCTGCCTCCGGAGATCGTGGAGGCAATTGCCGCAGCGCCGCCGGCCGGAGTTAGTGCTGATTAGGAGCGTCTAGTCTAGGAGTATCTAGTCAACATATGGACGATTCATTCTCCTCCACCCCAACCCCATCAGCTCCACAACTGCGTTTCGGAAAAATTGACGATCTTGGCAGCCGGGTAGCTGCGGCCATCGATGGCTGCCGCAACCGGCTGTTTTCACAGCAGCACGAAGACGGCTACTGGTGCGGCGAACTCGAAGCCGATTCCACGCTCGAGTCCGATTACATCCTGCTGCACACGCTGCTTGGCACCGGCGATCCTGAGCGCTACCAGAAGTGCGCCAATTACATTCTTCGCCATCAGAACGAAGACGGGGGTTGGCCGATCTTTAACGGCGGGCCGTCGAATATCAGTGCCTCGGTCAAAGCCTATTTCAGCCTGAAGCTGGCAGGATACAAACCCGATCACCCGGCGCTCGAGCGCGCGCGCCACAAGATTCACGAACTCGGCGGCGTGACCAAGGTCAACACTTTTACCAAGATTTATCTCTGTTTTCTGGGACAGTACGATTACGACGCGGTCCCGGCTATCCCGCCGGAAATCGTTCTTTTCCCCAACTGGTTCTGGTTCAATATCTACGAGATTTCTTCGTGGTCGCGGGCGATTCTAGTCCCGCTCTCGATCGTTTACGCCAAGAAGCCATTCAAGAAAATTCCTGACGAGATGCACATCAACGAGCTGTTCGTCGGCGGCCGCGATAAGTCGCGCATGCGCCTGGAATGGAGCGAGAAGCTGGTCTCCTGGCGCAATTTCTTTTTGGTGCTCGATCGCCTGGTGCACTGGTTTGAAGCGGTGCACATTCGGCCGTTGCGTTCAATCGCTCTGAAAAAAGCTGAGAAATGGATGCTCGAACGCTTTGAGATGTCTGACGGTTTGGGCGCGATCTATCCCGCGATGCTGAATGCGATCATCGCCCTGCGATGCCTCGGCTATTCACTAGACGACCCGCAGATGATCCGCGCCCTCGATGAATTCGAAAAACTTGGGATCGAAGAAGGCGACACCTTTCGCATGCAGCCGTGCAAGTCTCCGGTGTGGGACACGGCTTACGCCCTTTTTGCTCTCGGCGAAGCGGGTGTGCCCCCAGATGATCCCCGCATGGTGAAAGCTGCCGATTGGACTTTGCAGAAGCAGGTGCGCAATCCCGGCGATTGGGCAGTCAACAATAAAAAGGGCAAGCCGGCCGGATGGTATTTCGAGTTCAATAACGAGTTTTATCCCGACGTGGACGATTCCGCGATGGTTGCGATCGGGTTGTCGAAGGTCGAGCATCCGAATGGCCGCTATCAGCGCGAGTCGGTGCAAAGGGCGATTGACTGGATATTTTCCATGCAATGCAAGAACGGCGGCTGGGCGTCTTTTGACAAAGACAACGACCGCATGGTCTTCCAGTACATTCCGTTCGCCGACCACAACGCCATGCTCGATCCGCCGACCGTCGACATCACTGGCCGCATTCTGGAAATGCTGGCCACTTACGGCTACGACAAGAACCATCGTGCGGTGAAGAAAGCGCTCAAGTTTATCCGCGACGAGCAGGAAGCTGTTGGGTCGTGGTTCGGACGCTGGGGCGTGAACTACGTGTACAGCACCGCGTTGGTGTTGCGCGGGCTCGGAGCCATGGCTATCGATTGTCACGAGCCATACATTCAGCAAGCCGCGGAATGGATCC